>ERZ1106951.571-NODE-571-length-36453-cov-15.332298_pt1 | contig 36453 bp, 32 predicted proteins | sample MGYA00403676_ERZ1106951 | MGnify/ENA primary metagenome ERZ1106951 (study PRJEB35170, sample SAMEA104062398) | human gut metagenome | biome: human gut; feature: human-associated habitat; material: faeces | place: Denmark | collected 2012-04-23 ...
TTGTAGTCTCGAAATTTTGCTATTTCGAGTGTCTACTCTAAGGGGACTATATCATTCCACATAGGCATCCGGGTTAGTGATGGAATAGCGCACACCAGCCTGTGCCGCAAGGTTCACCACTACAGCCGGTTTATACTTTTCAAACAGTTCTGTAATTAATGCCTTATCAGCGATGTTGCCTTTTACAAAAGTAAATGTGGGATACTTGGCCAGCTCATTGAGACGGAACTCCTTCAGAGCTACATCGTAGTAGGCATTCATGTTATCAATACCGATCACTGCAGCTGAAGGAACTTCCTCATAGATTCTTTTCACCAGATTTGAGCCAATGAAGCCAGCTGCACCAGTGACCAAAATTGTCTTATTTTTCAAATTTACTGTACTCATTTGTATCTTCTCCACCCAATTCTTTCCACAAAACAAATTCCGCAACAGAGCATGCGCCTTTGCATTCGATGTTGCGGTCAAGTTCAGTCTTTTCTCTGTAAGTTTTTTTGATACCGTCTCCCTGAAGCATGTTCTTATCCTTGTTTCTCAAACCATTTTACCGGTACAGAGGCTTCCGATCCTATTTTGGAAGCCTCCTACGCACCGTTGCCCTCCATGCCCAGAAACACCTATAAACAACTGGCGTCATCACCGACAGTCCTGCTTCTGTCCGGTACAGGTACCAGATCCGTCCTGCAGCTTAACCTCTTTTATTTCTCCGTCTTCAAAATCCGTGACAGTTCTGCCACGTTTTTGGAAGAATCCACAGCTGCATAGGTTACGATCACTTCGCCATTTCCAGTTTCTGTCACCTTTTCAATCAGTAAGGAGGCTGTCACATCTCCGTCATGGGAATCGTAAGCGGTTACGCCTTCCAGCAGCTGATCGGTATCTGTGCCGGTTGTATAGGTCTGCTCGGTATCCGGCAGTGTGATCACCGGCGCTGTCCGGTCCATTTGTAAGTAGAAGAATGCGCAAACCGCAATTAAAGCTGCATCTGCAATAAAAAATCCGATGGTCAGACCTTTTGTACTCACTTCGCATCCCCCTTTTCTTCTGTGCTCTGCTGCGGTGCGGCAGTTTCTGTCTCAGAAGCTGTCGCGTCGGTTTTGGAGCCTACATCCAGCATCAGCTCGTCCTGTGCTTCGTCTGCGCCATCCTGTCCGTAGCCGTAATAGCTGCCATAGTAATAGCCATAATATTTTCCATAATAAGGATTCTTTTTGGTGTTGACCTTGTTCAGGACGCATCCAAGAATCCGGCAGCCTACCTTGTCCAGCTGTTCTTTTACATTCTGGGCAAATTTGTAGCTGATGGCTCCGCTTTCGACAACGAGTACCGTTCCGTCGCAGATCGCACCTACAACCGCGCCGTCGATGACGCTGCCAAGGGGCGGGGTATCTACGATGACATAATCGTATTTCATCCGCAGCACCTCCAGCATATTTTTGAACGCATCGCCTCCCAGAAGCTCACTGGGGTTGGGCGGTATCGGTCCTGCAAAAATAATATCGAAATTGTTGACGTTGGTTCTGCAGCATACATCGTCCAGCTCCATCTGTCCGCTCAGGTAATGGGACAGTCCGTATTTTTCACGGTTTGCTTTATAACGACCCCGCAGTACGGATTTTCGCAGATCTGCGTCAACCAGGATCGTCTTCTTGCCGCTTTCTGCAAGGGACAGACATAACTGGAAGGAAACGCTTGTCTTTCCTTCGTTTGGCGTACAGCTGGTCAGGGAAATCACTTTGACATTTTTTCCTGCAAAGCTCAGATTGGTACGCAATGTTTTATAGGCTTCTTTTGTTCTGAAATCCAGACGCTCGATGGAGCGAATTACTACGTTCTGCATATTTCCCTGTCACCTCACTTTCCGCTTGTCGCCTGTTTTTTATATTTTTTCTTTTTCTTCCTGCTGTCAGCTTCATTCAGCGGAATCATCGCAAGGGTGGAAATTCCAAGATATTTTTCCACATCCTCTTCCGTCTGAATCGTATCGTTCATCAGGTGGGAAAGGATGACGATGGCTGCTACAATCAGAATACCAAGCATTCCGCCCATCATCGTGTTCTTTCCGACGGAGGGGCTCGCTTTATAAGTCGGCATATTTGCAGTTTCTACGATATTCACTGCTTCGATATCCATAACATTGCGGATATGGATCGATGCTGCTTCCCGGACCGCATTTGCGATCTTCATTGCCATAACCGGGCTGCTGTCCGTCACTGTAATGGAGATTACTCGGGTGTCCGTCGGTGTGCTGACAGCCACCTTGCCGCTCAGCTGTTCGTAGCTAATGGGCAGATCCAGCTGCTCGATCACCGCTTCCAGTACGAAACGGCTTTTGATCAGCTCCGAATAGTCCTTAACCAACTGCGTGCCTGCTTGCAGGTCATTGTAGGTTACATTTGCACTACTGTTGTCCTGTTTGTTCAGAATATAGATCTTTGTTACAGACTGATACGTGGACGTCATCAGAAATTTGCTTCCCCCAAAGGCCAGAAGTGCTGTAAACAGTCCCACTGCAATCATCAGCGGAAGCTTTCTCCAGAGTACCCAAAAAAGTTCTGCCAGATCGATTTCGGTTTCCTCGTTGCTTCTCTGGTTTTGATTTTCCATGTCTCGTTCCCCTTTTTCTATTCGATGTCTTCCATATCTGTATTGTCCAGAATGTGTGCTGCGTTTTTATAGAGCAGACGTGCCGCATATTCCGGGCTGCAGTGTCTTTGCAGCCATAAGGCTCCTTCCGCCATCGATACAGACCGGTCTCCCTCTACTCTGTGGGCGTCCGTTCCGATGAGATCTGCAAGCTCTTCTTTTATCAGACTGCGTGCTGTGCGTTTTAGCTGTCCGCCCAGCAGTCCTGGCAGTTCTCCTGCGTTGATCTGGATCCGGCAGCCCATGTCCTTTAATTCTTCGACCCGGTTGAAATCCTTTACCACGTTCCGATAGCGCTCGGTATGGGCGACAATCGGACGGTAGCCCTCGCAGAGCAGGTCATACAGGCAGTTCCGGATATATGCCCATTCTTCGTCCGGTGAAAATTCTGTCAGAATATAATCTGATCCGGCAAGAGTTCCCGCCTTGCCCTGTTTTAACAGCTCAATGGTATCCATGCAGCAAAAAATCTCACCGCCGCTGTAAAGTCTGATGTCGATTCCGTTTTCTTTCACAGCCTGTTGCAGCTTCTGTGTCCGTTCCAGTGCGGAAGCAGCGGTAATGCTGCGTCTGTTCGGTTTCTGATGCGGAGTCAGGATAACTGCTGCAACGCCCTGTTTTACTTCCTGGCGCAGCATCGTCAGGCTCTCTTCCAGATTTCTCGCGCCGTCATCCACCTCCGGCAAAATATGACAGTGAATATCTATGTACTGATTTTTCTTCTCCGGCATCTCAGGCCTCACTCCCGGAGTTTTTTTTGCTGTCCGAACTGCTTTTTACGTTCTCCGGTACTGTCTCACATTTTGCTGCTGCCTCCGCCTGTGCTGCCCGAAGTCCGTCGGCAAACAGCCACAGCATCCGCAGGCAGTAATCCTGTACACTCTGAGGCATCCCGTTGAGTCCGCGCATCAGCTGTTCTTCCTGACTGACTGCGGATTTTTTCTCTTTCTCGCCATAAATCAGCGTATCCAGACTCACTCCATACAAGCGGGACAGGTTAATCAGTGTTTCCACACTCATGCCGCAGGTTCCCCGCTCGATATCCGCATAATATTTATTGACGACACCGAGCCGTTCTGCCACCAGCTCTCTGCTCCAGCCGAGCTCAAGCCTCCGACAGCGCAGCCGCTCTCCGGCAGCGATCCGGTCATATGCCGGCTTCTCCTGCTTTCTCTTCATCTTGTCCCCCACTTGTTTCTTTCTGTTCATCCTAAAGTATTTCTACTCCGACAATTATGTTTTTTGTCGAAATTACAAACTTCTTGCCACCTATTTTATTATACCATCTAACGTTTTCTTTACAAGCAGACAACGTGGCAAATATTTATTCCATTTTTATTAAATTTTTATTAAAAGTGTTAAAAAATGTTATAAAATCTTCTCTTGTATCTCGTATTTCGTTTTTTTTCCTTCTGAATCGGTATGTTTTTCCAGGAATCCCGTTCGCCTGAATGTTCTCTGTTTTCCCATTATTTTCCGGGTTTTACCCCCCCCCCGAATAAAATCCAATCATTTTTATATTGTTATATCGTTTATTTTTATTTTCCGTTTTTAGGATTCGTTTAAATGTGTGTTTCTATTTGTTTTATAGTTTATCTTACTTTTTCTGCAGTCTTTTCCTCTTTTATTACGTAAACGTTTTTTCGTATTTTTTAGTTCTATATGACTTGTTTTTATCCAATCCGACTTGTTTCTATTTTCACTTTTTTCTTTCCAACATGCACCTGTATCGCGCCGACCTCCGCTGTGGAATACCAGCGGATTTCCCGCTCTTCCAGGCGTTTCAGCGTTTCCGGCGCCGGATGCCCATACCGGTTGTTTTTGCCGCAGGAAATCAGGACCAGCTCCGGCTGTGCCAAATCCAACAGTGCTTCTCCCGTCGCATTGGACGCGCCGTGGTGCCCGGCGTCGAGGATGGTGCAGCGGAGGGGATTTTGCGCAGCGGGCTGGGTTGACGGTGCACACGGGAGTGCCTGTTCCTGCGCAGCGAGCTGGGTTGACGGTGCACACGGGAGTGCCTGCTCCTGCCCAGCGGGCTGGGGCTGCTCCACGGCGGGTCTCGCCTGCTCCACCAGCCAGTCTTCGCCGCTTTTTTCCAGATCTCCGGTCAGCAGCATCTGAAAATCGCCCTGTGACAGGCGCAGCACCAGCGACGCATCGTTGCGATCCTCCGGCACTTTTTTCGCATAGGGGTGCAGGCAGGAGATCTGCAGCGCGCCATCGGTCATGTGCTCTCCCGCAGAAAGGTATTCCACGGAGACCTCCGCCTCTTCGATCTGCTGCAGCAGCATTTCCAGCACTTCATCCTTCAACGCCACATCCGGCAGAAAAATGCGCCGGATTTTGACCCGGCTGCTTTTCGACCACTCCAACAGCTCCCCTAGCGCGCTGATGTGGTCTTCGTCCCAGTGCGTGATGAAAATTCCTTCCACGCTTCGCGTCCCGATATATTTCAGCCATGGAATAATCTGGTACTGTCCAGTCTTTTTCTTCGACGTACTTCCGGCATCCACCAGATATACATGATGCTCCCGGGTTTCGATTCCAACGCACTCTCCCTGCCCGACGTCCAGCATCGTGACGTTCAATTCACCCGGCAGGCGGATCAGGAAAATCCCCATCAGACACACAGCTGCTGCAAGTCGGAGGTGCGGACGGAGTTTTTTGCCTGACACAGCCAAAGCAATCAGTCCGATTGTATACGCGGCCAGTGCCTGCCAGGTCGGATATCCGGTGTGCAGGATACTGCCCGGAAGCGCCGTTGTAAACCGGCACAGCTGCTCATAGCAGGAAAAAATCGCTTCGATTGCGGTGCAAAGAAGGTGCTGTGGAAGCTCCAGGCAGTGGGCAAGCGCAGTCAGACGGGCGACCAGCTGCAGTCCGATCAGGCACGGCAGCAAGATTCCCATCAGCGGAATGACTGCCAGATTCAGCAGCACCGACCACGGACTCCATTCATAAAAATGAATCAGCAGAAACGGCAGCATCGTCATGGTAATGCCCAGACCGGCAAGGATATTTTTGCGGAGGAGACGGCAGGTCCGGACGATGGCAGCCCGGGCAATATTCCACCCGGCAACTCCATCGGTGACTCGCAGCGAAGGTGCTGCGTCCTCCCAGCCATCCTGCAAAACCGGAATCATCCCTGCAATCCCGAGCACTGCCGAAAAAGAAAGCTGGAAGCCTGCATCCAGAATCCGCTGTGGCTTGGGCACAAGCAGAAGCAACGCCGCAACCGCAAGGGAGGTTGGCAGATCGGGCGTGCGCTTTAGCAGTCCCGCCGCCAAAAACAGCAAAAACATGACAAGGGCGCGCCGGGTAGAAATGCCCATTCCGGTCAGCTGCGCGTATACAATCAGAATCAAGGTGGAAATTCCGGCGCTCAAAGTAACCGGAAGCCGTACTTTTTTCAAAAGTCCGAACAGTCCTGCGCCGATCAGGGACAGGTGCAGTCCGGAAATTGCCAGCAGATGGCTGATTCCTGCGCCCTGGTATAACGCTTTTACTTCGCTGTCCATTCCTTTTTTCCGTCCGAGCACCATGGCGGATGCGGTCGCACCGTTCTTTTCCCCCAGCAGCTTCCGGAACAATACCTCCGATTCATAGCGCAGCTGTGAAAGAAATTCTTCCAGCCGTCCATAGTTTTTTGTCTGAGCGGTAATTTTTGTTTTTCTCAGCGCAAACAGGCAGTCTTTTCTCCGATAATAGGCTGCTGTGTCGAATTCTCCAGGATTCGTTGCCTGCAAAAATGGCGACACTTCGCCGAAAACCCGAACATAGCTGCCTGCCTTCGGCAGCGTTGTGTCTTTCTCCAAATAGCACAACGCACTCGCGTTTTTCCCGAATATTTCCTGCATTTCATTGATTTGTGAGGTTGTTTTCTGAGAAGAAATGAGAACTGACATCTGATCCGCATCTGCCGAACCGGATATCTGTGACAGGTTATCGGTCGTTTCCGCCGAATCCCCTGAAAAATCAAAAGATGAGGCATCTGCCTCGATAGAAAGGTCTTTTAAAAGAAAGCTGGCGTTTTCCTGCGCTCCATCTACAGGCTGCCAGCAGTCTGTGACTTTGCCCGTCAGGCACAGGGTTTCGCCATCCATGGCTTCCAGCCAGGTGTCAAGCTGTGTAAGCGAGGTGCGCCCGCCAATGGGCGCTTTCTCTGACGTGTCTGCGCCAGCGTCCGTTCCCACCCACTCCGGCAGCAGACGCGCTGCCAGATAGAGGGTCAGGAAAATCAGGATTGCCGCGCACAGCGGTCTTCTGCAATTTTTTATGATTGTAGTTCCTCCGTTTCGTAAACCAGATCAAGGTTACGGTCAAACACGTTAGACAGTGAAATTTTTTCCCGGAAAATCATATCTGTATTCCCGTTTACCGCAATCTGCACCTTGTTGATGTTCGACAATTCTACCAGAGAGTTAACAATGGAATAGATCTGAACTTCCGCGGAAACATTGTAGGTCTGTGTCAGGAAACCGTTATCCAGGTTTACATAACATGTCCCATCCTTTACCGTCACGCCCAGCACCTTTGTCGCAGGGTTGATGACTGGGTAAAGCTCTTCGTTTTCTGCATCCGGTCCGGCAATCAGCCGCTCTACCACCAGCTTTTCCATGGAAATGTTGCTGCTGTATACAACCGGTTTTGTCTGGACGCCGATCAGGCGCTCGCCGCTTTCATTGGTAAAGTAAAGAAGCAGGCGCGTTTTTTCGTATGCATTGATTTCATTTCCTGCGTTGTCGATAAACAGATCCGCCGTCATAGGACCGACCACGTTGCCGAGGCTGTCCGTCAGCGCTTCTCCGCCGACCGTCACCGAAACATAGGAAATTCCCTCCAGCTGCGTCATCGTGCGCACAATTGCAGCCCGAACCAGCACTTCTGAGGATGGAGACAGCTTTTTATATTCCACACTCATGTCCAGCACCAGCTGATCGTCTTTGACATTCCAGCTGTTGATCGTAAAACCGCTGATCGGTGAGCGCAAAGACAGCTCTACCGGATTTTCCTTCAGCTGGGAAATGCCCCATTCCGCCTGCTTGGAAAGGGTGTCGCCCTCCGGTTCTTTTTCCACTGCCGTGATTTTCGTTTCTTCTTTATTAATATAATAAACGCTGACCGTATTTGCAGGCGTCTCTTCTTTCTTCCCGCACCCGGCAAACATTCCGGTCAACAGCAGGCAGCCCAAAAGCAGCGCAACCGCCCGCATTTTTTTGATTCCTGACATAGTTTTCTCCAAATTTTCTGAAATCACTTGATGTAGGACAAGGGGATTTTCACCGTAAAGGTCGTGCCCTGTCCTTCCACGCTGCTCACTTTGATCGAACCACGGTGCAGCAGAATCGCATTTCTGGTGATGGCAAGTCCAAGGCCGGTGCCGCCGATTTCACGGGAATGCGATTTATCTACTCTGTAAAAACGTTCATAAATATGCTCGTAATCCTCCTCCGGGATACCGATGCCGGAGTCGGAAACCTCTACTGTAAAAAATTGATGATCCGCGTCCAGAAGCACCTTGACCCAGCCGTGTTCTTTATTGTATTTAATCGCATTTTCCACAAGGTTCGTGAAAATCTGAGATATTTTGACCTCGTCCACCTCTGCCGTAACCGGGCGCAGGCTTTCCAGAACCACCTCGATGTCCCGTTTGCGGGCGATGGGACGCAGGCGCTTTAGCGTCGTTTCCAACAGCTCGTTGATATCCACTGCGGAAATGTCCATTGAGCCTTCGGTTTTGTCCATTTTTACAAGGGAAAGCAGGTCGTTGATGATTTTATTTTCCCGCTCGATTTCCTCCGTAATGTCCTGCATAAACTCCTGATACAGCTCCACCGGCACGTCCGGCTGCTGATTCAGGGAATCCGCCAACACCTTGATCGAGGTCATGGGCGTTTTCAGCTCGTGAGAGACATTCGATACGAATTCCTGCCTGGAATCGTTGATGACCTTCATTCTGCCCAGCAGCTGGTTGAAGGCATCCACGATATGCTCGGTTTCCAGATAATCCGGTACGGAAATCGGCTCGTCCGTGAAACCGTCCTTGACCTCACTGATCGCCTGGGTTACGCGCTTAAAGGGCATAATCAGGATGTGCGAGAAGAAAAAGACGATGCCGATAATGATAATTCCCATCACGATTTCCAGAATCAGGGCTTTCCGGCTCAGGATGTCCAGCGTCGTCGCAATGCTGTCTGTCGATGCACTGGCCAGAATCACGCCGCGTACGATGCTCGTCTGCCCTTTTTCCCCGTCTACCGTCTCCGTAATCGGAACCGTCATCTCGATATAGCCGTTCGTCTTGTCGTAGCGGGTCGTACTTTCCCCGCGGAAGCACTTGATCACCTCCTCGGAAATCATCGTTTTCCCCTCGCTCATAGCGTAGGTGTCTTTCACAATGCGGAAATTGCTGTTGATAATCAGCACACGGCCGTCATACAGATTGGACATCTGCTCCAGCTCGGCATTGACAACATCGGAGGTTGGATTTTGCAGGTAGTTGTAATTGACCAGGTGGTTTGCGATAATCCGGTACTGGGACGCGACGTCCGAGCCGCGCAGATTAACCGCACGTTCTTCGTAATTATTCAGAATGCCCAGCCGCATGATGTCGCTGGGCACGATTCCGATGATCAGCATCAGGAGGAAAATGTAGGCCTTCAGGCTGCGGAAGATCGGAATTTTATAAGTGAGCCGCCGGAATAATCCGGGAGTTTTGCTGCTTGTGTTCATGGGTTCCTCCGGGGGAAAAGGATTGGGCTGCCGACGGGAAACCGGACCTTTTGCTAACGCAAAAGCCCGGTTCGCGTTGCTCACCGGGTCATCCGCTGACAACCGGCAAAATCTTCTGCAAGCAGAGATTTTGCCGCTTTTCATCGTCTGGTCCGGTTCTGCTTATACGCGGAAATAATACCCCACTCCCCATTTGGTGTGGACGTAGCGGGGTTCGCTGGGGTTGGTTTCAATTTTTTCGCGGAGGCGGCGGATGTGGACATCTACGGTGCGGACATCCCCGGGATAGTCTGCACCCCAGACGAGGTTCAGCAGTTTTTCACGGCTGTAGACCTTACTCGGATTGCGGATCAAAAGCTCCAGCAGGTCGAATTCTTTTGCAGTGAGATTGACCTCTCTGCCGGAAATGCTGACGCGGCGGCTTTCGCAGTCTACGCGCATATCTCCGCTTTCCAGAATGCTTTCCGGCTTTGCGATCTGTCCTCTCGCAGAGGTACGGCGCATGATCGCCTTGATGCGCGCCTTTACCTCAAGGATGTTAAAGGGCTTGGTGATATAGTCATCTGCACCATATTCCAGTCCCATGATTTTGTCCATGTCGTCGTTTTTGGCTGTGAGCATTACGATCGGAACATCCGAAAACTCCCGAATCTGCTGGCATACTTCGGTTCCGCTCAGTTTTGGCAGCATAATGTCGAGCAGAATCATATCAAATTTCTGCTCTTTCGCACACAGCAGCGCCTCTTCTCCGTCATATGCGCAGGTCACTTCCATTCCGTCCTGCTCCAAGCTGAACCGGATTCCTTTTACAATCAGCTTTTCATCGTCCACAACCAAAACTTTCTTTGCCATGTTTCTCCCTTTTCCCGACCGGACAATCCGTTTCTCGCTGTTTGTCCGGATTCTTTCTGTCTATGATTAAACTGTAATTTTGTCTTTGATTTTTGAAAATGCAGCCTGCTTGATTCCACTGATTTTCATGATATCCTCAATCTTTGCAAACGCTCCATGCTGCTCCCGATAGCTTATGATCGCCTTTGCCCGGCTTTCCCCGATTCCAGGCAGCGTCATGAGTGCAGCAACATCCGCTGTGTTGAGGTTGACCAGACCGTTCTCCAAAGCTGTAGTGCTGTTGCTTCGCACATTTCTGTCTGTCGTTTGCATATCGCTGTCCGGCGAAGTCTGGATTCCGGCTTTCTTTTCTCTCTGTCCGTCGGCGCAGCTTTCCGATTTTGTCATGATATAAATCTGACAACCGTCCACGATTTCTTCCGCCAGGTTGCAGCATGCTTCATCCGCTTCCGGCAAAAAACCGCCTCCGGCCTCCACGGCATCTATAATCCTGCTGCCTGCCGGAAGCTCATAGACCCCCGGAGCGGATACTGCTCCGCAGATGTGCACCACAAGGGTTTTTGCTTCCTCTGAGGAAGCATCGGAGAGCTCTGTCCGGTCTGTGCTTCCGGCACTTGTCTCAGCCTTGCGGTTTTGATCCGTGTCCCCGGCATTTGACTCAGCCTCGCGATTTTGGTCTGTATTCCCGGCATTTGGTTCAGCCTTGCGGTTTTGGTCCGTGTCTTCGACCTTTGATTCTACTTTGCGGTTTCCATCCCCATAGGCTATGCTTTCCTTTTCCGACAAAAAGAGCTCTTCCCGCTGTGCCCCACAGGCCCCTAGCGTCGGACATAGCATTGTCCACAGAATTCCCCATAAAACCACTCTCCAAAGCCGGTCTGTTCTTTTTTTCTGTTTCCAGGATCTCAACTTTTCTCCTGCGGCGCGGCATGCCGCAGCAACTGTTTGAAATATCGGCATTTTATCCTCCATTCCGCAGGCGCTTTGCGCCGAAGGAACCGCGAGCAGAACTTCCAGTTCTGCGCTGCGATCCTGGCTACTTTGTGACGCCTGCGGCACAAAGAGCTGTGTGAAAAATAAGCGATCACGCTTATTTTTCACACTATCTCCTTTTCAATGTTCGAAAAGGCCCCATTTCCTGCCGCATATCAGTATTGTATGTCAGAACCGGGTATTTGACAAGCCGGAAAGCTTTCCAAAAATGCTTCCGTCACAGCCCCTATTTCCTGTATTTTGCCAATACGGAAAGCATTTTCCCAACGTCCAGCGGTTTGGGCAGATGCTCATTCATTCCTTCCCGCTTCACCCGTTCTGCATCCTCCCAAAAGGCGTTGGCCGTCAAAGCAATGATGGGGATACTTTCGGCATCTGCACGGCCGCTGCTGCGGATCGCCCGTGCCGCCTCGCAGCCGTCCATGATCGGCATCATCAGATCGGTCAGAATCGCATCAAAGGTACCTGCCGGCTGCTCCAGATAGCGCTCCACCTCTTCTTTTCCATTGTATGCCTTTGTGATCTGTACACCTGCATCTGTCAGAAAGGTTTCCGCAATTTCCATATTCAGCTCATTGTCCTCTGCAAGAAGCACACGCATTCCGGAAAGATCCACGTTCTGATCCTCTTCTTCGATTTTCTTACATTCCTGTTCCTTGAGCCCTTCAAACAGGAGCGTGACCGTAAATATGGTTCCAACTCCTTTTTTGCTCTCCACCGTAACGGTTCCGTCCATCTTGTCGATCAGATGCTTGACGATGGACATTCCCAGTCCGGTTCCCTGGGTTACACTTTTTTTATCGGTATTTTCCCGGGAAAAGGGTTCAAACAGATGGGGAAGAAATGCTGGGCTCATGCCGATCCCGTTATCCGAAATCACTGTCTGACAGGATATCAGGTTTTCCCCGATAGCCTTTATAGTCACCTGACACAGGACATATCCTCCGGCATCCGTATATTTGATCGCATTTCCCAAAATATTGATAAAGATCTGTCTGACATGCAGAGAGCTTCCAAGCACACAGCCGACTGCTGTACCTTCTGTCTGTTCTTCATACTTTAAAAGAACTCCCTTATCTGCTGCCCGGGGTTCCACGATCGTGATAATTTCCTGCCAGAGCTCTTTTAAGCAAAACGGCTCTTTCGTAAGCTGAAGGTTTTCTTCATCCAGCTTGTTAAATTCCAGTACATCGTTAATCAGCTCCAGCAGATGCTTTGCCGCAACCTTTTCTTTCGCACGGTTTGCATCCACCAGTGCTCTGTCCTCCCTGTGGCGGTCGCTGATTTCGATCATTCCGATAATGCCGTTTAACGGTGTCCGGATATCATGTGACATTCGGGACAAAAATCCGGTTTTTGCTGCATTTGCACGCTCTGCCGCCTCCTTTGCCTGCTTTAACTCCTCTTCATTTTTATCAATCGCAGCGATCGAGCGCTCCGTAATATAAAAAATGATCAAAAAAGAAAGCACCAATACCAGAAACATGGTTGCTGCAACATAGATCAGATTTTGGTTCGCCTCTAAAATGTCGTAGGAAACTGCAAGATTATATTCCCCATATTTTTCATAGACCAGATACTGCTGTCTGTCACTGATTTTCACACTGGTCCGATACCGCTTTCCTTCCTGCAGGTTTCCTTCTTCCAGCCGGTCGGAATCCTGCAGCTCATAGAGCAATACATCCTGCCGCGTGGTTGCAAGCATTTTTCCTGTGCTGGCATTTAGCAGAAAGATATTCATTCCGGAGGTAATCGGCATCTGCCGAACCAGATTTTCCACGCTGGCACTGTTCATTTTTGCAAGCAGTCGGCTGGGGGTAATGCCAATCTGGATCATGGCCGTGCCGGAAGAATTCCAGACGATGGCATACATCATCATTTTCCCTTCTGCAGTGTTCGGCACCATATCCTGACACATGGAAAGCGTTTTATCTGTCAGCATGGGCTTAAAATATCCCATTTGCTCGCCGGAAGAAAAGCTGTAGCCAAAATACTCCGGATTTGTTCCTGCAACGATACAGCCGCCCGTATTGATAATGTGGATTTCGTCCACACGCAGCTGTTTTGCGATCTTACGGTACTCCACTGTGGTCTGATATAGTCTTCCTTCCATTTCAAGGAGATTTGCCACAGTCTCTGCCCGCAGCGTATATTCTTCCTTCAGGGTTTCCAGAAGCGTCTGATAGCTTTCTTTATTTTCTTCGATCACATCCTCCAGCTGCTGCAGAATCATCTCGCTGGCGATCCAGGCATTATGCCGATTGCTCAGCATCTGAAGAGAAACGCTTCCTATCCATATGATAATAAACGATGTCAGAATGATTCCGTAAATCCGTCTGGTTCGATTTCTATTTTTACTCATAAAGCGGCGCTCCCTTCGTGAACTGTACACTAAGTATAGCATTTTTTCGATGTTTTACATAGTGTCTTGTGTTTCTTTGCAGACAAGTCTATACTGACCTTGTGTATTATTAAAAACGGAGGGTTATTTTACTTTATGAGTAAGCAGGCAGCACAAAACACAACAAATCAGATCACTGAAGGAGTCATCTGGAAGCAGCTTCTGATTTTCTTTTTCCCTATTTTATTTGGAACATTTTTTCAGCAGCTCTATAACACTGCGGATGCGATCATCGTCGGCAACTTTGTCGGTAAGGAAGCGCTTGCCTCTGTCGGGGGCTCTGCTTCCACGATTATCAACCTGCTCGTCGGATTTTTCGTCGGTCTTTCTTCCGGTGCAACTGTTATCATTTCCCAGTATTACGGCGCAGACAACCGGCGTAGGGTCAGTGATTCCGTTCATACCGCTATAGCACTGGCAATTGCAGGCGGCGTTGTAATTATGCTGCTCGGTCTTGTTTCCGCGCGCTTTGCCCTGACCGCGATGGGAACGCCGGACGACATTCTTTCCCTTTCCCTGACTTATATGAAAATTTATTATCTCGGCACGATTCCGTCCATGATCTACAACATGGGCTCCGGTATCCTGCGCGCTGTCGGCGATTCCAAACGACCGCTCTATTTTCTGATCGCTTCCTGCCTGGTCAACATTGTGCTCGACCTTTTATTTGTCGCCGTGCTCGGCATGGGCGTTACCGGAGCTGCGATTGCGACGATTGCGTCCCAGTTTTTCTCCGCGATCCTGACCCTGATCGCCCTGCTGCGCACACAGGATTCCTATCGCCTGATCGTTTCCAAAATCCGGTTTCACCGCGATCTTTTATTTGATATCATCAAAATCGGTCTGCCTGCCGGTCTGCAGTCCGCAATGTATTCGATTTCCAACCTGTTGATCCAGTCTTCCATCAACTCCTTCGGAACCGATACAATCGCAGCCTGGACCGCTTATGGAAAAGTGGACAGTATTTTCTGGATGATTATGGGTGCTTACGGCGTTTCCATCACGACCTTCGCCGGGCAGAATTTCGGTGCCGGAAAATACGACCGTATCAAAAAAAGTGTCCGCATCTGTCTCGGTCTTGCTGCCGTGACCAGCCTTTTCCTCAGCTTTATCGTTTTGAATTTCGGCGGAACGATCCTGCTTTTATTCACACGCGATACCAATGTCATCAACATCTGCATCGGCATGATACGTGTCGTTTCTCCCGCCTACATTACTTACATCTGCATCGAAATTCTTTCCGGTACCTGCCGCGGCTGCGGGGATTCCTTTTTCCCGATGCTGCTGACCTGCTTTGGCGTCTGTGTCCTGAGGATCCTCTGGATCACGATTGCCGTTCCCCTCAGACACGAGGTCGCAACAGTGGCATTTTCCTATCCACTGACCTGGACCATTACATCGATCTTGTTTATCCTCTATTATAAGCGTGGAAAATGGATGCAGAAGGATACCCTGCGCAATGCACCGCAGGGGCAGGGAAAGGACGCGTAAGCACTTCTGTAAAAAAGAATATGTCGTGGCACTTTTGTCGCCTGGGATCGGACGTAAAAAACTCCCGGCAGAGCCTTTTTTAGGGGTTTTGCCGGGAGTTTCTGTTACAGAACTTTTAGCAACTGAATCAGTTTTTGCGATTTCTTCGCTCTATGATTCGTTTCTTTTACTGCAAATCTTTTAAATCCATTTTCCACTTCATAAAACTGCATCAGATGCTCTTCATTTTCTGCCTCCAGAAAAAATACCATGCCTCCGGTCATATACTGTAATTTCAGAATGGTATCAACAGCTGCCTGAAGCAACTGCTTTCCTGTAATTTTCCGATTTGCCCCATTTCTAAAATTTTTTCCCAGCTGAGCAATCAGATACGCAGAAAGTGTATATGTAAGTTCATTTTCCCGTTGCTCACTGACTCTGGCTATTTTACGTTTCGTCGTGTTACTGAACTTCTCCGCACTGACGCAAATCGGTTTAATCGCCAGCGTAAAGTAGCCTACCAGCGAAGCATCCTGACTGTGGAATACCAAATACGTTACTGACTGATTCTTCTTTGTAAATTCTATCGCCTGTTCCTTTAAAAATCGTTCAACATCGGCGTTTTTACTGCAGGAAAATTCGGAGAGAAGTTCTTTCAATTCCTCCTCTCCAAATCTTCCATTTTCTGTTGCAGCCAAATACTCACGAATGTTTAACACTGTAACCTCGTTAAGCATTTACCTCTTTTCTCTTCGCCATAAACTTTCTGATGTCTTCTGCTCCGCGCAGATGGGTAATTCTCAACTCATTTTCCGTCTTTCTGCAGAGAGATTCCATATAGGAACTTTCAATCGCATCCGCAAACAATTCTGCCTGTTTTTCTCCAGAAACCAAAAAGTTCTTTTTAATACTCGAAGTTGCTATATTTAACACCTCCCCTTATAGTATGCCGCATCCAATTATCATATCTCTATTATATGCGTTTAAAACATTTTTTCAATACAATCCAAGCTGTTTACTCTGCGATTTCCGCCGATGCTTCTGCAGCAGTTTCCTGCTTCAACACTTCCGCTGCCTGCTTTGCTCCGTCTGCGTTGATCGTGATATTGCGGTTCACTTTTGCATCATAGGTTCCTGCTTTTACAACTTCCGCAAGGTCGATGCCCACGGTTTCTTTCATGGTTTCAAACAGCTTTGTCATCACTGCCGGTACGTTTCCTGCTACCTGGTCCACACCGTTTGATCCGTCCGAACCGCCGATGATCGTGATCTTGTCGATCTGGGTCAGAGGCTCTGCGATCTTGCCTGCGATATCGGGCAGCACCTTGATCAGCATTTCCGCCATTGCCGCGTTGTTGTATTTCTGATAAGCCTGCGCACGTTTTTCCATCGCTTCCGCCTCCGCAACACCTTTGGCGCGAATCGCTTCTGCTTCGGCTTCGCCGACCATGCGGATACCTTTGGCTTCCTGTTCTTTAGAGAACAGATCCGCTTCCGCCTTCGCACGCTGCGCCTCTGCAGCCTTTTCCGTTTCAAATTTCTTTGCTTCCGCTTCTTTCTGGCGTTCAAACAGCTCTGCTTCCGCTTTCTGCTGACGTTCGAATTTCTCCGCTTCCGCTTTTTTCTTAACCTGTGCATCCAGCGATTTTTCCATCGTCTCTGCTTCACGCTGTTTTAAGAGCACCAGACGTTCCTCTTTTGCAATGTTGGCATTTGCCGCAGTTACTTCGATGGTCTTTCGCTGTTCCTCTTTCTGGATCTCATATGCCGCATCCGCTTCCGCCCGCTTGCTGTCCGCGTTTTTCTGAAGCTCTGCCTTCTGCATATCCAGCTCGTTGTTCTTGATAGCGATCTCTCTTTCGGAATTGATCCGCGCGTCGTTGGACTGACGATCCGCTTCCGCCTTTGCTACTGCAATTTCTTTTTCTGCCTCAGCCTTTGCAATCGCTGCCTTTTTCTTGATCTGGGAAATGTTGTCGATACCAAGGTCATCAATGACACCGTTGGAATCCGTAAAGTTCTGCACATTGAAGCTGACAACATCCAGACCCATGGCAGCCAGGTCAGGCTCGGCATTTTCCTTTACCAGGTCCGCGAATTTCTGACGGTCGCTGACCATTTCCTCCAGACGCATGCGGCCTACGATCTCACGCATGTTGCCTTCCAGAACCTCTCTCGCTACCTGCGCAATGTACTGGGTGTTCTGATTCAGGAAGTTTTCTGCTGCCTGCTTTAATTTTTCGGGCTCGCTGGAAACCTTGACGTTAACTGCTGCGTCCACCTGAATGTTGATGTAATCCGCCGTCGGCACCGCTGCTTCTGTCTTCACATCGATCGGGATCAGCTTTAAGCTCAGCTTGTCAAGACGTTCCAGAAACGGGATCTTGATACTCGATTTCCCGATAATGATCTTTTTGCGCAGGCCGGAAATAATAAATGCCGTGTCCGGAGGTGCTTTCACATACCCGGAAGCGATAATTCCAAGCAGCGCGATCACTGCGATTATGGCAACAACAGCTCCTAAACTAATTCCTGTAAACATACTCATTCTCCTTTTCTCCACCGGTCTGGTGGACTCGTAAAGTAAATAGCTTCGGTCGCTGCCAGGCGACTTTTCCGGAAAAGTGCTTTTCCCCCGGAGGGTTTTGTTTCCTATGGACACCCTTTCCAACGAAACAAAAAAACGAGGCCTCTATTACAGCCTGACAGCTGCAATAAAAGTCTCGCGCGTTTCATTTAATACGGACATCTGCAGCAAATCGATTATCATCTGGCTGCTTGTCGGGGTGACGGTTTCAAACCACCTCTCGGTGCTGGCTACTCCCTTTTATTGTTGAGATAAATTATAGCACTTTTTTATATTTTGTCAACACCCTGTCGATATATCGTTCTACCAAAGAAATGTTTGCGTCAGACCGAATACATATTTTGAGGCACCGCATTTGGAGAATATCTGGGAATGATTTATGATTTCTATTGACATAAAAATCTGCTCTGCCTATAATAATAGTAGTAGGAAAAGCGTGCTTTTCCAGTGGGCTAACACTAAAATCTGATATGCTTGTCAATCCTGTGATTGACCGTTGGCGGACAACACTAAAATCCGATATTTTTACCGGTATTTTACCGGTCGTTGGCAGACAACATTAAAATTAGCCACAAAGAGGGAGTATATAGTACAATGGTGCTATTGCTCTCTCTTTCCATATCTATTATTTATGATCTTTCAGGAAAATCTATGTATATGTAGTCTAACCGTTATTCTTTATGGAGGATTTCCGAACTATTTATGAAGTTTACAAAAGAAGACGCACGTAAAAGAGTTCTGAATTGTGCGAAGCAATATCAACAAAACCTTTTGCATAAGAAGTTGCTTATCATTTTCAGAGAAAGACAGGATAATTCCATTCGGTTTATAGAGGTCATATTTCATGAGAGAAATTACCAACACCTGACCGGATTGGAAATGAAGGGATACAGCGATTTTTTTGTTTTTCAACTGTCAAAGACAGGATTGTAGCACTTTTTTATATTTTGTCAACACTCTGTCTCCCGCTGTCAGGGTTGTTTCATGAAGCGATAAATTCAAACATTTTTGGCTATTCAATTATTCTTCGTGAAACAACCCTGCTTATACAGGCAAGACATTTTATGCAACTTTTTTATGCTTCTTCCCGTTTATGCTATTGCTTTGCCAGAACATGAAAATAAAAAGGAATCTCCGGCGCACAGGAGCTGCACGTTCATCTAAGCTCCGGCCAGTACTTTACATTTGCTTCTATCAAATCGTCCAGTATTAACTTAGCAACCGCCGCGCTTGGAACTGTTTTAGACATGGTAATCGCCTGCCACATTTTTTGATAGCTTTTCTCAACCCAGGCGTCAACAACCAGCTTTTCCGCCGCTACCTGCTGCTCCATAAGCCCTTTTTCGAATACCGGTATTTTCCCGACCTTTAATGGTTCATATCCATTCTTCCCTACAATACAGGGAATCTCAATCATTGCGTCATAGGAAAAATTTTCAATCGCGCCATGATTGGGCACGATTAGCAACATTCTTTCCTGTGTGTTATATGCCAGCGCTCTTGCCAGATCAACAATATACTCCGCATGATTTCCCACTTCGAAGCCGCAATTTTCCACATTCTTTGTCTGAATAAGCCTTCGAGCCTCTTCAAACACCCGTTTTTCTCTCCCCTCCCTTACTTCATCTGTTCTTGTGTAATTTAAATCTGAGTGCTTCACCACATAGTCCGGGTATAAATAATACTTTAAATACGTATTTGGAATGAAATTCGGGTCAACCGCATAGACGTCTTTCGCCTTATTATAAGTATCCGTCCAGCTTTTATCATCTGTATGCCCATCTATTTGGGAAGTATTAAACCCGTTCTCTTTCACGTAGGCCTTAATTACCGGCATTAAATCCTTTCCGTTTTTATCCCTTATGTCACTCCACCAGCCAAAGTGATTCAGCCCAAAATACCTGGTAATCATCTCCTTTCGGGATTTCAGCCCGCAGATGACAGCCATTCTTGCCTCTATTCCAACGGGCATATCACAGATATTGATGATTCTTGCGTCCGGCCTGAGCCGGTTTGTTGCTTCCGCAACGATTGCCGCGGGATTCGAATAATTCAGCATCCACGCATGCGGAGAGTACGTTTCCATATAATCGATTAACTCGATTACAGGTCCGATGGAACGCATTCCATATGCCAGACCTCCCGGTCCGCAGGTTTCCTGCCCTACCACACCATATTTCAGCGGTATTTTTTCATCCTTTCCGCGCATCTCATACTTACCAACGCGGATATGTGCCATTACAAAATCGACATCAGTAAATGCGGTTTCCGGATCAGTTGTATATGAAAATTCAATTTCAGGAGCCTTATGCTCAATAAGCACGCCACATGCTTCGCCAATTATTTTCTGCCTCTCCTCATCGTTGTCATAGAACTTTATTTTTCTGATGGGAAACTGCTCTCTTTTTTCTAACAATAAGAGCAGAATTTCCGGAGTAAACGTACTTCCGCCCCCGGCAATCAGAATTGAAAATTTTTTCATTATCCCTCCTCCTTTTTTAACATAGGATCATTTTTATCAAAGCCATAAAAATAAGTAAGCAAAAACGTTACTACACACGCAATAAGAGCGCTGATAAAGAACAGGATAAAATTCTTAGTCCCGCCCTGGAAGAAGGAAAGCGCGTTTCCTATAAGGGGAAAGCTGGGTCCCAGATAGTAAACTACATCGGTAAAAGCCGCAAATAACCCGCCGCAAATTCCTCCGACCGCCAATGCGATTAATGTCTTTTTATATTTCATACCGATTCCGTAAAGCACCGGCTCACTGACACCTCCCACATTGTGGGTGATAAATAACTGGAATACATTCATTCGTTCTTTTTTATTTTTGATTTTCAGTAAAGCAGCCAGCTCCAACCCCAACAACGCCTGGTTTGTAAGCGTCGCCGGAAGAACAGTCGTGTCATAACCTAAGGAATATAAATTAGGAAGGATAACCGCATATAAGATCGGCATATGCATACCGGTCAAGATCAGGAACGGCCACAAGCCGCCTATGATTCCCACCAATAACGGGGCGCTGTCAAGCATTAAAATAACCTGGGCAATCCCCTCACCGATTAAAGTTCCCAACGGGCAGAATAAACATAATTCCAGCGGTAACATGATAAACATTTCAATAAACGGCTTAATTGATGTAGACAACATCTGCGGAATAACCTTACTGATCAGCATATCTACATATTTTAAGGCAAAAACACTTAACAGGATCGGAAAAATTGTCGTTCCATAGGTTCCGAGCTTACATGGTATTCCCAGTATTGTAAACGCTTCGCTTGTAGTTGCAATTTCAACAAATTCCGGAACAAGCATCATTCCGCCAAGATACATTCCTAAAATAACGTTAAGCCCGAGTTTTTTCGCGGCGGTGTAGCCCAAATAAATCGGTAGGAAATAAAAACATGCATTATACGCAAAGTTAAACGTTATATACAAATCACTTGTCGTTTCCCATATCGCTAACACATCCGGACCGCATACTACGGCAACCGTTTTAAATAAACCTGCGGCACAATACGCCGGAATCATCGGTGACATGACAGCGGACATAAATTCAAATAACTGGGCAAAAAACTGTTTTATCCCTTTTTTTTCTTTTGGAGCGTCCAGATTCTCGGCAATTTCCTCCTGAGTTCCAAATCCCCCGATTTCTACCACCTTTTTATAAAGCTCAGGAACAGCCTGCCCGATAATGATTTGATATTGTCCCCCTGACGTGACAACCCCTAAAACACCCTGGATCTTTTCAATTTCTTCCGTATTTGGAATACTTGAATCCTTTAATTGAAAGCGCAAACGGGTAACACAATGATATACATTAATAACATTATCCTTGCCGCCTACCTTTTCCAGTAAAGTAACAGCTAACTTATGATAGTTTTGATTCATTGAATTTTGCAGGAAAGACCCCCCTTTCCTGATTCCTCCTCTCATTTTTTTTACAATCATTGAGGATATGCAACCACCCCACCCGGTATAAATGGAATACAGGTTCCTTTAAGCTCTATGCAGTCAAATCAGAAAATGAAATTAACTCAATCCCGTTTTCTAAAATAAAGTCCTTCATTTCTGTTGAAAGGTAGAATTCAAGATCTCTCATTCTCTCCAAGCTGCAGGACGATAATTTTAACAGATCAGCATCAACAAAGCCCGGGTGGCAGACAAGCGCCACATACTCAAATCCCTTTAGATATTCCAGGTTGTCAAAAAATAATTTCATCGGATCGCGGTTCAACTGTTCCATTGCATGAAACTCTTTTCCTCTGGTTGACAGATTCATTAATTCGTCATTTTTTATCGGCGCGTCACGAAAGTCTATGATATTATATTTTTTGTACAGATCATCACAAAACGGAACTCCTGTCTCAGCTGATAACGTCCGGTACGCTTCCTCCATAGAGCCGGTTTGAATGGAATGCCCACACAGATAGGCAGGCGCTTTCCCGCATAAATCAACAAAACGCTGATACTGTGCCGCTATTTCTTTATATACTTCATGAAACGGTAATAACTCATTCTGCCCTTCTTTCGTAGCCCATTTTGGATCATTCACTCTGATTTTTGAGCTGATAAAACGGCCATTTTCATCAACCAAATGTGGAATTTCCCTGTAATCTGATACGCAGGGACCGCAAACCAGATTAAAGTCTATTCCAAAACAGCAGGTTTCCCTTTCTTTTACAAATTGTGCCGCCCATGGGGCGATCTCCATATTCGTAAACATGCCCGAGCTTGTTAAAATCCCATGATCAAATGCTTCGATGATTCCATACGTAACACTTTTTGTAATTCCATAATCATCACCTTTAACCAAAAGCTTCATTTTTCTTCCTCCTTTATTGCAGATACATCGTTTTCGTAAAACAGCCTTTTAAATGAAAGCTCAAATTGCCTGTATTCAATTTTCAAGGAGCACTTAGCAAACCGAACGGCAGAAAAATATTGACATGTCAGTATTTCTCAGTACACTGATGACGCATAAGGATTACAGTGCGATACAGCTAATGTACGGTTCCTGCAAAAATAAAACCCCAGCACTCTCATGCTGAGGTAATGCCCTTGCGGTTACAATCCTCTCGTGTACATAACCGAGTAACATGTATCATAAGATACAGCAATTCGTTACTTGTACAGCTTTTCTTAAATTCTTTATATAAATATTGATCAATATTATATACGCAGTTATAGATATCGGGATAAGTATTTTTCATATTATCATACAGTTCATCAATATTACCGTCCATAAATTCTTCATTATTTTCTTTTCTTAGGACATAATATTTCAAGTGAATTTTAAACCTGAAATAATTGAAGTCATTTTTATCAAGAACAATGCCAAAATAATCCTCTATAATTTTTGTTACGTTTTTAATGATTCGGGTAATTTGACTCTGGTGCTGCTGATCATCCTGATTCGTTTTTCCTTCCAGTGCATTCAGCAAATGCATGGTTATACTTGTAACCTCCCCTTTATCCAGGCATACCTGATATTTTGCATTAATATTTTTGACGATCCATTTTGCCAGCTTTGTCAAGTGGGGATATTCAAACTCAATTTCATAAGAATAAGGTAGCGATATTTGCATTCCCTTACGATATCTGGTAACTGCAAAATTGATATGATCTGCAAGGATAAACACCAGATTAGGATTCAGATTACCGCCAATTTTACTCTCTATGGCATCAACGATACGGCTTGTAAAAAGGAACATGTTCTCCGGAATCTCCGACAACAAATTGTAATATCGGTAATCTATATCATAAAATGAACGCTCTATTTTTGACATATCATTAATACTATAAGGGAGTTCTCCAAAGCCGATACCCTTGCCAAACAAGACTACCTCGTGCCCGTTTCCGTCAACACCAATGGCTACATTATTATTGATTTTTTTGACAATCATCATAGCAATACCTTCTTACCCTTTCATTAGTACTCCCTTTTATCACTACGATTTCTTCCTGCGTATCAAGCTGTTTTCAACAGCGTCCTGTAAGTTGCTTTGAAAAACCAAGCAATAAATGTTTATAAAATAAAAAAACTCTTTGCGCACCCATCCCCTTAGGTGATGCCTCAAAGAGTTACAATCCCTTGTTACATGTAAATGATATCACTATTTAAAACAGTTGTCAACCGGATTTTTTCTCCTGTAGCGCCTGACAGCGAAAAGGGATGCCGCCCGACAAAACAGCAGCTTCAAATCCCTGTTTGTCGATCCGGCATCCCTTCTCTTCTTTTCCATTTGCCTGCATGCGGTCAGTGGGACTCGAACCCACACGGTTGCCCATTGGCACCTAAAACCAACGCGTCTGCCAATTCCGCCATGACCGCTCACCGCTTCGGCAGCCGGTTGTTTCGACTGCCGAAGGTTTCTCTTTCGTATAACTTAATTATTATATCGAACTTTTGAAACTTCTGTCAAGCATTTTACGGCATCAGCTCATAGATTCCACGATTCTTGTTGTCGCGCACGGACAGCCAAAGGTAATTGTTATCATCGTCCACATCCTGGCAGACCGGTACCTCCTTGCGGTTCGAACCGGCTCCGTAGGGGCTCCAGATTCCCGCGTCCGCAAAGCCGTTCCACTCTTCCTGATTGCCGTCCCAATTTAACGTCGTCAGGTACATTTCTCCGCTGTAGAAGCCGCTGCGGAACGTTCCGATCACATTCTGGATGTAGCGCTCCTTTTTGGCAGCCTTGCTCATATCCAGCTCGTAATGCTCCTGTCCTTCACCGTCCGGCAGGTCGTTTTTCCATTCTCCGGCATACATATGCTCGCGGTACGCGCGGTCCGACGTGGTGTCATCGTCATAATAAACGTAAAAGCGCACCCACTTGCCGTTGCCTTCGCGTTTGCCATTCGACCACTCACCGTAGTAATAGGCGTTATCCGCATAGCAGGCGATTCCGGTTCCGTCCGGCTGTCCCGCGCTGCTGCGCTCGCCATAATAATAAAAGCTGTTTGCATCCGAAATATCCGACGACATCCTCATATACCAGGGCAGCATCGCCAGATCCTCCACCGCGTCCATATTATCCTGTTCCCAGTAACCGGACATCTCCAGAAGCATCTCTTCGTTTGTCTTGTTCGCACTCTCCGCGCCGGATAACGGATCGTTTCCGCTCACCGTCCGGAGGTTGCCCTCCTGCTTGGCACCCTGACTTTCCTTCCCTTTGCCTGCGGGAAGTTTGCTGTCCGGATGCTCTGTCAGCGTCTCATCCTCCTGCTGTCCCCTTTCCGCCGTCTGCTTTTTCCCCGCCGTTGTTTCTTCCGTCTGATCCGCTGCGTCCTTCGTCTCTGATTCTGCAGACTCTGCCTGTTCCTCGCTGTACCATATCTGCGTGCTTTCCGTTTCTGCGATCTCTGCCCGTGTCTCCCTGCGCTGATGCAGCCGTACTGCGCACAGCGCGATGATAATTACCAGAAAAAGAGCAATCGCCGCCACCGGGATCAGATCCCTTTTTTTATCGTCCATGTCCGCATTTCCTCCAGTTGGTTTATTGTAACATAGGCTTTCTTTTTTTCCTATTTAAACTTTATTAAGAAAAACGAAAGCTTTTTCTGTTTCTTATATATATGCGTTTTCCTCCCTTGACATCCCTCAAAGTCCTGACTATTATGGAACAGAAAACGAATTTACCTTACACGAAAAGAGGAGTTTTATGAAAAAATGGATTGTCTGGCTGAAAAAAAACAGTCCCTGGATTTTTCTGCTGATCGGCCCTGTTCTGAATTTTTATCTGCTGGAATGGTACACGCATAATCCGTTCCAGACCATGAAACCGTATATACAGGGGATGAATCTGGCGCTGTTTGAATTTGCAGCACTGTTTTTATTTGCACTGACCGGCAGGATCAGCCGCGCACTCGGCATCGAAACCGCCTTCTGCGCCGTTTACGGTCTTGCAAACTACTTCGTCCTGGAATTTCGCGGCGCGCCCATCCAGCCGTGGGACATTCTTTCGATCTCGACTGCTGCCAGCGTCGCGGACAACTACGAATACAAATTGAACCGCACCGCAGTAATCGTGCTGATCTGTTTTGTCCTGCTTCTGGTTCTGGAATTTTTCCTGAAAAAAGGCTTTCCGAAAAAAAATAAAAAAGCCCGGATTGCCCGCGTCTGCCTCGCACTTTCCTGCGGTCTTTTATGCTTTGGCTACACGAAAATGCTGCACAGCGAGGACATCGTCGAACAGAAGCTTCACCTTTACAACAAGCTTTTCACTCCGACGACGATTCAATTTAAAAATGGTACTGTAACTGCGTTTTTAATGGAGCTTCAGTACATTTCTGTCGATAAGCCCTCCGGTTACAGCGCAGAAAACGCCAAGGAGCTGCTGGCATCCTATGATACCGGCTCTCAGGAATCCGATGGAACACCTTCGGACAATGCACAAAAGCCGAACATTATCGTCATCATGAACGAGGCGTTTTCCGATCCGTCCGTGCTCGGCGATTTTACAACGAACGAGGATTATATGCCCTTCGTGCACAGCCTGCTCGACGGCGCGGATAACACGATTTCCGGTCACTTAAATGTCTCCGTTAAGGGCGGCAACACTGCCAACACAGAATTTGAATACCTGACCGGCGCTTCAATGGCGTTTCTTCCTTATGGAAGTATCCCGTATCAGCAGTATGTGAAAAAAGAGACGCCTTCGATGGCCTCCTATCTTTCCTCCCTCGGCTACTACACGATTGCGATGCACCCGTACCGCGCCGCCGGCTGGGACAGAAATCTCGTTTATCCCAAGCTCGGCTTCGACGAGATGCACTTTCAGGAGTTTTTCACAGATTCTCCGCTTGTGCGCAAATATGTCAGTGACGAGGGCAACTATGAAAAGATCATAAAGCTCTACGAGGAAAAAGATGCGGACACGCCGCTGTTTTTATTCAACGTGACGATGCAGAACCATTCCTCCTACAGCGACTGGGCGGATTACGACAACTTTTCTCCCGATATCACGGTAGAAGGCTCGGATTCCAAGTTGCTTCCGGCGTACCTGTCCTTGATCAGGCTGTCTGACAGCGCCATCCAGAACCTGGTTTCTTACTTTGAAGCACAGGAGGAACCTACCATGATCGTCTTTTTCGGAGATCATCAGCCTGCCGATTCCGTCGTACGTCCGGTCTGGAAATTAAACGGCAAAGATGACGCGGACTTAACCGACGAGGAAGAGGCGCTGCGCTACAAGGTTCCGTTCTTTATCTGGGCAAACTTCAATATCGAAACGGAAAACGATCTGGAAATCAGCGCAAACTATCTTGCGGCAAAGACGCTGGACGCCGCCGGGCTTCCAAAATCCGCTTACGATAACTTCCTGTCGCAGCTGCGCACGGAAGTACCCGTCATTTCAGCCAACCATGTAACGCTGTCCGACGGAACCTTTACCACTGCATCCAAGCAAAAAGATCTGCTTTATGATTATCAGACCCTGCAGTATTACCTGCTTTTTGACTAAACCGCGGAGGATTTCCTTTTTTATGAAAAAAAAGATCTGTTTCTTTTCCTTCCTGCTGCCGTTTCTTTCCATGATGGCGATTTTTATCGGCAACGGCATTTATCCCTTCGGAGATCAGAGCTTCATGCACTCCGACATGTACCATCAGTACGTCCCCTTTCTGGAAGAATTTGTCCGGAAAGTGCGCGACGGCGAACCGCTCTACTACTCCTGGCGCATCGGTATGGGCTCCAATTACCTGTCTCTTTACGGCTACTACAGTGCAAGCCCGTTCAACTGGCTGATGCTCCTTTTGCCCGAAAAATATTTAATCGAATTTATGAGCTACATGGTCGTTTTCAAAATCGGTCTGTGCGGCTTCACCTTTTCCTGGCTTTTGACAGAAAAATTCCACACAAACGACCTTTCTGTCCTGTTCTTTTCCACATTTTATGCGATGTCCGGCTTCGTTGCCGCATATAACTGGAACGTCATGTGGATGGATACCCTCGTCCTCGCTCCGTTGATCGTTCTCGGTCTGGAAAAGCTGGTCTTCGAAAAAAAATACAGCCTCTACTGCATCACCCTCGGGCTGTGCATTTTATCGAACTATTACCTTTCCATCATGGTCTGCATCTTCCTGTGCCTGTACTTTCTCGTGCTCGTACCGAACCTGTTTGGCTCTGATGGCTGGAAAGCGTTCCGCGCAAGGCTGCTTGGCGCAATCGGACGTTTTGCTTTATTTTCCCTGTTGGCTGGCGGTCTCGCCGCTGTGCTGCTGATCCCGGAAATCGCTGCCCTGCATGCGACTGAATTTTCCGAATTCAACTTTCCGGAAAAGATCAACTGGTACTTTTCCTTCTTCGACGTAATCGCGCGGCATGCGACCGGTGTATCCCGGGAAACCGGTCTGGATCACTGGCCGAATATTTTCTGCTCCAGCGCAGTCTTTTTCCTGATTCCGCTCTATATCGTCAACCGAAAAATCCCTCTGAAGGAAAAGCTCGGCAGACTGGTATTATGCGCCTTTTTCATCGTCAGCTTCTCGGTCAATACCCTGAATTTCATCTGGCACGGTTTCAACTACCCGGATTCGCTTCCGGCACGTCAGTCCTTTTTGTACATCCTGCTCGTGCTGCTGATGTGCTATGAGGCGTTTTCAAAGCTCGACGGCTTTACCATGCGCGAGCTGTTTGTCTCCCTCGCCTGCGGGCTCGGTTATCTTTTACTGGCAGGAAAGCTCGTGGAGGACGACGCCTTTACCCAGGGCACCTTTGTGCTGAGCGCCTGCCTGCTTGCTGCCTACGTGCTGCTGCTCTATGCCTGGAAAAAAGGGAAAGAAAAACAGCCTGCAGACAGCCTCCCGTATCAGCGCGCGATTGCAATCGCCGTGCTGGCGCTGGTCGCTTTTGAATCCACCTACAACATGGCGCTGACGAGCGTTTCCACCACCAGCCGCAGCAGCTATCTGGAAAGCATTCCCGCCTACCGGGAGTTAGTTGCTCGTAATGAAGAAAAAGATTCCGATTTTTACCGCTACGAAAAGCTCAGCCGCGTCACCAAAAATGACGGTGCGCTGGCAGGCTATCCGACAGCGTCGCTGTTTTCTTCCACCTCCAACGCGGCGGTTCAGGACTGGTACGACCGCATGGGCATGAGCGAAAGCAAGGTATTTTACTGCTTTGACGGTCAGACGCCGCTTTCCGCAGCGCTTTTAAATGTCCGCTACCTGTTTTCCCGCTCCGATGCAGAGGATTCCAGCCTCTACACGCTGATCGACGAGCAGGACGGCGTTTACCTGTACCAAAACAACTATACGCTGCCTGCGGGATTTATCCTGCAGGATGGACAGGATCTTTCTTCCTCTGATTTTTCTGAAGAGACCTCCGACCCGTTCGAGGTACAGAATCAGATGGCGGCTTCTGTTTCAACCTCCGATCCGCTCTTTGTTCCCATCGAATCAGAGGAATCCGGCAATCAGGCTTTCTTTGATGTATACACGGAGGGGCATTACTACGCTTACTGTAAAAGCTCCAAAATCGATACCGTTTCGATCTCTTCCGCCAGCGTCAACAAAACGTATAAAAAAGTCAAATATGACTATATTCTCGATCTCGGCCGTCACGAAACCGGCGACCATGTAACGCTGACCAACGACGGAGATAGCGTGCTGAATGCCGTTGTCGTGCGCCTGGATGAAGCGGTTTTGTCCCGCACACTGCAGACGCTCTCTGAGCAGCCCTTTACGGTAGATTCTTATGATTCCAGCCATCTGACCGGACATGTCGACGTCACCAAAGCCGGTCGGCTGATTTTATCCATCGCAAACGAACCCGGCTGGACGATGAAGATGGACGGAGAAGCCGCAGACTACGACGTGTATGATGGTGTATTTCTATCCGTTCCGCTGACGGAGGGCAGCCACACGATTGAGCTTTCCTACCGCCCTGCAGGTCTGACCACCGGTCTGATCGTCAGCCTGATCTGCCTGCTTGTGTTTATCGGAATCGGAGTTGCTCAGAAGCGTTTGGGAAAAAAATCCTGACACCCGGCTGATTTTATGCTATAATTTTTAACTGGTGCAGCGTTTCGTACCTGCACCATAAGACGTTTGAGTCCTGATTCCCTGAGCTTCTGTCAGAAGCCAACGTCCGTTACACTTTTTTACAGATTCCTAAGATTATTGAAATATGCCGCCCTGCGGCAGAAAAGAGGTAATATGGAACACTTAATCATCCCGGAGAATTATTCCTCCGCCCTGAACCTGCACGATACCCAGATCGGTATTAAGACGGTGAAGGACTTTTTCCAGAGTCTTCTGGTCCGTCATTTAAACCTTCTGCGTGTCTCTGCTCCGTTATTCGTCGATCCCGCTTCCGGCATGAACGATAACTTAAACGGTTATGAGCGCCCGGTTTCCTTCGGCATTCTCGAGCAGAACGATTACCGCGCAGAGGTTGTACAGTCCCTTGCAAAATGGAAACGCTACGCGCTCAAGGAATACGGATTTTCTCTCGGCGAAGGTCTTTACACGGATATGAACGCCATCCGCCGCGACGAAACGACTGACAACATCCATTCCATTTTCGTCGATCAGTGGGACTGGGAAAAGGTCATCGACAAAAAGGACCGCAACCTGGAAACCTTAAAAGCAACCGTCCGCGACGTTTACAAGGCGCTGCGCAAAACGGAAATGTACATGGCGATCCAGTATGATTACATCGAAGAGATTCTGCCCCGTGAGATTTTCTTCATCACCACCCAGGAGCTTGCAGACATGTTCCCGGACAACACGCCCAAGGAGCGTGAATATTTCATCACCAAAGCAAAGGGCGCTGTCTGCATCATGCAGATCGGCGATAAGCTCGAAAACGGCGAGCCCCACGACGGCCGTGCACCCGACTACGATGACTGGGCATTAAACGCCGACATCCTCGTTTACTATCCTGTTCTGGACATCGCCCTGGAGCTGTCCTCTATGGGTATCCGCGTGGACAAAGAGGCTCTGCTGTCCCAGCTGGAAAAAGCCGGCTGTCCCGAGCGCGCAGAACTTCCGTTCCAGAAAGCAATCCTCAACGAAGAGCTGCCTTACACCATCGGCGGCGGTATCGGTCAGTCCCGTATCTGTATGTTCTTCCTGCGCAAGGCGCACATCGGAGAAGTACAGTGCTCCATCTGGCCAGAGGAAATCCGCAAAGAAGCGGAAGCCCACGGAATCCAGCTGCTGTAAACAATAGAATGCACGCTTTGCGAGCATTCTATTGTCATGAACAATAGAATGTACGCTCTGCGAGCATTCTATTGTCATGAATAAGGATAAGCGGCTGCGCGTTGTCCTGTTATAGAATGCACGCTCCGTGAACCTTCCATTGTCATAAAAGAGCGAGAAAGCTGTATCGTACAGCTTCCTCGCTCTTTTTGGTCAGCACATCACACAAAGGATCTTCTTCTCGTCGCAATGCAGGCGCTGTCACCAGCTAATCTTAACTTCTTCTCTGCTCATCCTTTTTGCCGCAATGCCGTCTTTCCCTGCAGCATCCACAATAAAAACAGGCTTCCTGCTGACAGCACCAAAAACAGCACACAGGACGGAACGCTTAAAAATACGCCGCCAAAGGGCAACAGCTCTAACATCACATACACAAACAGGTTCGCAACGCTGTGGAACAGCATCGGCGCTGCAATCGTTCCATACCATTCATACACCAGCGCCAGCAGGCAGCCGATTACGGTCGCATAGACCGCCTGAACAAGATTTCCATGGAACAGACCGAACGCCAGTCCGGAAAGCACCACCGCATACGGCACTTTCAACACCTTGCGCAGCTGTCCATAGACCACGCCGCGGAAAACGATCTCTTCGCCCAGCGGCGCAAGAATGCCGTAGGAAATGATTCCCAGCCACACCGGCGTATCGAACTGCATCTCCGAAACCCTCTGAAAGGTCGGAGAGAACCGATACAATTCTGTCAATGTCAGAACTCCGTTCATGCCGATTGCAATTGCCGCCGCCAAAATCACCATCGGAACGATGGACAGTTTATCGATTTCTTTTGTTGAATGGAACCGGATCTTTTTGTGCCAGATTCCGTAACAGATTATAAATGCACCGAACGTCGAGAGTGCGCTAGCCACATTCAGCCAGAAATTGTAGGAAGAGCCCTCCAGCTCCTGCAGCCCGATGGCATACACTACCGATACCGCCGTCAAAATTGCGCTGCTGATTAGGAGACTGATTACATAATAGGCAAACATCGCCAGTGCGCTGGTTCCAACTGCACTCCAGAACTGCCCGGATTTGGTCTTCGTTTTGGCAGCGCTGCCGCGGTAGCGCTCTGAAAGGGTATTCGAGCCAGTCGCCGTGCTGGTTCCTGCCTGCGCGCTGCTTCCTGCCTGCGCGCTGCTTCCTGCCTGCGCGCTGTTTCCTGCCTGCGTGCCACTTCCTGCCTGCGTGCTGCTTCCTGCCTGTGTGCCGCCCAGCAGTACGCTTCGCAGTCCTTCCACATCCCGGACAATGATCTCCGCACCGGCATTTTCCAGCTCTCCCGGCTGTGCATACCCATATGACACCGCGATGCAGTGTGCACCGATCGCTTTCGCACCCTCCACATCGAAGCTGCGGTCGCCGATCATCACCATCTTATCCGGATCGCTTTCGCCCCGCGCTGCAAGCTGGGACAGCACCTCTGCAACCACCTCTTCTTTGTGCACTCTCCTTCCGTCCAGCTCGCTTCCGACCACGATGTCGAAATATTCCCGGATTCCGAAATGCACCAGAATATCCTCCACATAAACGGTCGGTTTGCTCGATGCAATCGCCAGCGTCGCACCGGATGCCTTCAGATCATGCAAAAGCGCTCCCATTCCGGGATACAGCACATTTTCGTATTTGCCGGTTACAGAAAACCGCTCCCGGTACTTCTCAACTGCCTCCTGCGCCTGCTCCGCCGTAAAGTTATAATATTTCATAAAGCTCTCTGCAAGCGGCGGTCCGATAAACGGCTCCAGCCGATCCAGCTCCGGTTCTTCAATCCCAAAGCTTCTGAGCGCATACTGCACACAACCGCAAATTCCCTGTTTCGGATCGCTGATTGTTCCGTCCAGGTCAAATAAAATACAGGAAAACATAACAGTCTCCTTTCATTTCTCTTCTGTTCTGCAGACAAACGCCTGCAGCCTGTCTTTATAGTGTACCAGAAAGCACACGAAAAGGTTATGAAATTTTTGTGAAATAGAGATTTTCCGTTTCCTGCGTTCATAAGTTGTAACAAAAATCCGGCAGGAGCCTTCATGATCCGAGATTTCGTTCATCTGATTCAAAATAAACTGCGCCACTATGCCGTTTTTCCCTCCCTGCACAGCCTCTCCCGCTCGTCTGCATTCCAGACCGCCCTGTTTTTGCTCGGCGTCCTCGCCTTTGCCCGCGCGTGCATTTTTCTCGCCCCTCCGTCTGTAACAACACTGGCGTCCGCCTCTGTAAACGGCACGTTTATGCCTATTTGCCGTGTCGAAACCGACCAGAAAAAAGTCGCGCTGACCTTCAACTGCACCTACAGTGCACAAGACATGCAGCAGCTTTTGGAAATTCTGAAAGAAAAAAATGTGCACGCCACCTTTTTCGTTTCCGACGCTTGGGCAAAAAACTATCCGGAGCTGCTCTGTACGATTCACAACGCCGGACACGATATCGGCGGTCTGTGGACAACGCAGGCATCTCTTTCCATCCGGGAACAGACCCTCACACTGGAAAATCTCACGCAGCGAATTGATCGCCTTACCGATTCTGAAACGACGTTGTTTCGTTTTGAAGATGGAAACTATGACAACTCTGCTATCCGGCTCATCCAGGAATCCGGCGGTTATCCGGTGCAGTGGAACATCAATTCCATGGACTGGAAAGACTACGGGGCACAGGACATCCTCCATCGGATTTTAAACAGTCGCCAACTCCAAAACGGCTCTATCCTCCTGTTCCATGCCGGAACTGTTTATACCGCACAGGCGCTTCCCGACCTGATCGACAATCTGGAGGATCAGGGCTATCAGCCAGTTCCCATCTCCGAGCTGATCTGGAAGCACTCCTATTATATGGATGCAGACGGCGTGCAGATTCCGAAGACGGAACCGTAAACGATAGAATGCACGCAGAGCGTGCATTCTATTGTTTCTTTTCTTCTTTTTTATCTTCTTTTTTCACTTCCAGCATAGACGTACAGTACGGACAGCGGGTTGCCTCTGCCGCAACCTTGCTTCTGCAATAAGGGCACATTTTCACAGCAGGTTTTTCCGGCTCCTTCTTTTTGCCAAGACCAGCCAGCGCATTCATCCCTTTTACCATCAGGAAAATAATCACTGCCATTATGATGAAATTGATCACTGCGGTCAAAAATGCACCATAGCGGATTTCCACATCCCCGACCATCACAGACAGATACGTCAGATCCGTATTGGCAAACAGACCGATCAGCGGTGAAATCACATCGTTTACCAGCGAATTGATGATCGCCTGAAACGCAGCACCAATGATAACGCCGACTGCCAGATCCATGACATTTCCTCTCAGCGCAAATTCCTTAAATTCCTGCAACAGTTTTTTCATAGTGGTATCCTTTCTTTTGTTATGTTATACTTTGGGACATGAAACGAAGAAATTTATCCCATTTAAAACTTACAATCTTTTTGATCCTGCTAGCTGTCCTGATTTTTGCAGCGGCAGCCCTGATCCTGAAAACCATAAAAAACGCTTCCACTCAGGCGCTCTCCTGGTCGGAAGCTGTTGAAGCCGTTTCCTCAGAACCTGTCAAAAATGTACAGCCATCCTTAAGTGTCCCCACGCAGATTACCAAAATCGGTGACGATTATTTTCTGGTGGACTGCTATCACAATCAGATTCTGACCTCGAAAACGCCGGATGCTCCACTTACCGACTGGTATGTGATGACCGATCAGATCAACCGCGGGCACACCATCGCAGGGGACGGCACCGTTTATCTTGCAGATGACACCGAAAACAACCGCGTCCTCATCTTTGAAAAACAGGACGGACAGTTTTACCTTACCCAGCTTTTCAACGAAATCGGCACTCGCCCGCATTACGTCGTCTATGATGAAACGGAAAAACGTTTTTATGTACTCAGCTCCATGACCGGACAATTGTACGTCTTTTACCGTCCCGATCCGGACAGCTCATCTGTCGCCCTCGAAAAAATCCTCTCTGTGCCAGAGCTGGATCAGATTTATGTCCGCTCCTTTACAATCGACGGCGACGACCTGTACTTTGTTTCCGGCAATCAGTCGATTCTGCGCACCCGCAAAAAAGACCTGAAAATCCTGGAACGTTTCCCGGTTCCTGCCGAAATCTCCGGCATGATCCAGCTGACGCACATTCAGGACTGGTTTTACATCACCGTTTCCACCGACCTTACCGGCAATCAGGATTATGCGACCATCCTGCGCGTGCAGGATTTAAACGATCTTTCTTCCGGCAGCTGGGAGGATATTTATGACAACTTTGCCGGAGGCGGAACGCCTTATTATATCTCTTCCTTTGACGGACATTATTATCTGACGGAGCACAGGATTCCCGGACACAGCGTCTGGCAGTTCGATGTCATCGACAACGCACTGACAGACATCCGCGCCCTGTTTTAGGACTCATCGACCGTTTCTGATCGTCTTGCGTTTCGAATGCCCATGTTTCGTACTTTGCTTTTTAGTATATCATCTGTTTCAACTTTCCTGTACAATCCTTTTATCGCGTTCCCGCTTTGAAAAAACGCAACCGCAATAATCCTGACGGTACAGGTCGTACTGGCGGCTTAACTCGATGGACCTTAAATAGCCGCCCTTTTTCTTAAAATCCGACGGCAGGCACGCCACATGATATTCCTCCGCCAGTCGGCTGCCGATTTCGTTGAGTTTCTGCGCATTTTTCAGCGGACTGATCGTCAGCGTTGTTGTAAAAAAATCATAACCGCCCTCTGCCGCCAACCTCGCCGCTTCCCGCAGCCGCAGCTCGTAGCAGATAAAGCAGCGCTCTCCGCCCTCCGGACAGTCCTCCAGCCCTTTCGTCGCCTCGAAAAATTTTTCCGGCTCGTAAGCGCCCTCCAAAAGTGCGATCTGGTTCAGCATTTCAGACCCTTTCGCCTCTTCATTCAGCGTGCTCACCAGACGTTTTAATTCCTCCACCCGATGCCGGTATTCCTCCAAAAAGCTGATGTTTGGATTGTAATAAAATACCGTCACGTCGAAATACTGCCGCAAATATTCCAGACAGTAGCTGGAGCACGGCGCACAGCAGCTGTGCAAAAACAGCCGCCGGTGATGATCCGGAAGCTTATCGATCAGGTGTTCCAGTTCTTTTTGATAGTTAATTTTGTTCATTTCTCCTCTTATTCACATGCAGAAAAATTTTATATTTTAACCATTTTCTTCTGCATCGGAATCTTCTGATTTACTTTTTCTGCCGAACTTTTTTACATACTCCTGCGCTTCTGCCAGAGAAATGTTCAGCTTTTTCTGTAATCTTGCAAGAATCTCTTCTTCTGAAATCCCAAATTCATATCCAGTCTCAATAATTCCTTTTGCTTCTCCTTCTGCTATCCCCTCACGCCTCGTCTCTTCAAACACGGTGCACATATCAGCATCTGCCACTCAAAATGTGTTTAAATATACTCAAACACATCGAGAAATTGAAGTCCTTGCGGATACTTCTTACTGCTTCATTGTGTATGCTTTGGCGATTGTAAACAATACGCTACTCACAAGTTCTTGTACACTCCACAGTCGTAAATTCCTGCGATAGCCCGCAGTACATACTTACGTTT
>ERZ1106951.573-NODE-573-length-36437-cov-6.310428_pt1 | contig 36437 bp, 35 predicted proteins | sample MGYA00403676_ERZ1106951 | MGnify/ENA primary metagenome ERZ1106951 (study PRJEB35170, sample SAMEA104062398) | human gut metagenome | biome: human gut; feature: human-associated habitat; material: faeces | place: Denmark | collected 2012-04-23 ...
GGATTATTTCTATCATGAGGAAATCCGAGGGACAGAAAATACAGGAAAAAGAAATTGTTAAATAAAGCCTTAAATAGAACTAAAAACAGTAGGTGTCTTTTCAAATTACAATGGAGGGGAGATATATTTTGGCATTGATGATAATGGGAATGTCAAAGGAATAGCAGATGTAAAACAATGCTGTCTTGAATCTATACAAGTCAAAGGTATATAAGAGAAATGATACTGCAACGATAGAGGTAGATACATTTGAGTTTCCACGTCTTATATTGAAGGGTAAAAATGTATCACAACCCACGCATCTATTACGGCAAAGCCATTTTTTCACCAGCGGGGATATCGAGTTGTGAAAGAACAGAAGGTTATTTGGCAGGGAATTGCATTGACGAATTATGTTAAAAATGTTATTTAGTGTTGCATTTCCATATAGACTATGATATAGTGAACATATGAACAGGTATTCATATGTTCATAAGATAATAACAGGAGGCGTTCAGACGTGAATACCGAGGAAAATAAGGCTCTGGAAGCAGAGGCAGAATGTTGTGAAAGTTTTCAAGTGCATAGTGATATGGTAGAGGCCGTGCGGTGTCATATGCCGGAAGATGAGCTGCTGGACAGTATTTCAGATACCTTTAAGGTATTTGGCGATAAGACGAGAATTAAAATACTGTATGTATTGCATACATGTGAGCTCTGTGTATGTGATATTGCACAGCTTCTGGATATGAACCAGTCGGCGATTTCCCACCAGCTGCGTGTGTTAAAGCAGGCAAAGCTGATTAAAAGCAGACGGGAAGGCAAATCTGTATTTTACTCGCTTGATGACTCTCATGTGCGAATGATTTTAAGCATGGGTATGGAACATGCAAAAGAACAAATATTATAATAAAAAGTAGAAAGGTGGAAAAAGTTATGAAAAAGAAATTTAAGTTACAGGATTTAGATTGTGCAAACTGCGCAGCAAAAATGGAGGATGCAATTAAGAAGATTGACGGTGTACAGGATGCAACTGTAAGCTTTATGACTCAGAAGATGACAATAGAAGCAGATGATGCACGCTTTGATGACATCATGAAGGAAGTTGTATCTGTATGTAAGAAAGTAGAACCGGATTGCGTTATTTTAATGTAGGAGTTGCGTATGACAGATAAGCAGAAAAAAGTTTTATACCGTATTATTGCTACAGCACTGCTGTATGCGGTGCTGCTTGTAATGGAACACATCGTAAAGCCTGCCTTTATGGAACAGTGGTATGTGACACTGGTATTATTTTTGATTCCGTATTTTGTAATCGGCTGGGACATTATGTACAAAGCCGTGAGAAATATATCACACGGACAGGTATTTGATGAAAATTTCCTGATGCTGATTGCAACAATCGGCGCGTTTGTGGTCGGAGAATATTCCGAAGGTGTTGCGGTAATGCTGTTTTATCAGGTCGGTGAACTGTTCCAGAGTTATGCAGTCAACCGTTCCAGACAGTCTATTACGCAGTTAATGGACATTTGTCCGGAATATGCCAATTTGGAAGAAGACGGCAAAGTCAGTCAGGTTGACCCGGATGATGTAGAAGTCGGCAGTATTATTGTTGTAAAGCCGGGTGAGCGTGTGCCGCTTGACGGGATTGTCATCGAGGGTGAATCCATGGTGGATACTTCATCCCTGACCGGTGAATCCGTGCCGCGCCGGGTGGCAAAAGACAGTGAGATTATCAGTGGCTGTGTGAATGGCAGTGGGCTGTTGCGTGTAAAGACGACAAAAGAGTTTGATGATTCTACCGTTACAAGAATCCTTGAACTTGTTGAAAATGCAAGCAGTAAGAAGGCAAAGGCAGAAAACTTTATTACAAAGTTTGCAAAATATTATACGCCGGTCGTTGTAATCGGTGCGCTGCTTCTGGCAGTGATTCCGCCGATAATCTTTGGTGGAAATTTCTTTGACTGGTTACAGAGAGCCTGCATTTTTCTTGTAATTTCATGCCCGTGTGCGCTGGTTATTTCAGTGCCGCTTAGTTTCTTTGGCGGAATCGGTGCGGCATCTGCGTCCGGTATTTTAGTAAAGGGCGGAAATTATCTGGAAGTGGCAGCAGATTTGGATACGATTGTATTTGATAAGACCGGTACGTTGACAAAGGGTGAATTTGAGGTCAATGAACTGCTGACGGCAGACGGCGTGTCCGAGGCGGAACTGCTTGAAGCTGCCGCATATGCGGAAAATTTTTCAGACCATCCGATTGCCGCTTCAATTAAGCGTGCATTTGCAAAGGAAGGAAATGAAATTGCCGCAGAGCGCATTTCTGATGTAAAGGAAGTGGCAGGTCATGGTATCCGCATACTGCTTGACGGTGCAGAAGTATTTGCGGGAAATGAAAAGCTGTTAAGTGACAACAGCATTGCGGCAGTACTGACTGAAAAGCCGGGAACGGTTGTTTATGTGGCAAAGAGCGGCAGCTATATGGGCTGTGTAATTATTTCAGATACGATTAAGCCGGAAGCAAGGCAGGCAATTAAGAGCTTAAAGCAGGCAGGTGTAAAGCAGACGGTTATGCTTACGGGCGACCGCAAAAAAGCGGGCGAAGCCGTTGCAAAGGAACTTGGAATCGATACGGTTTATACCCAGCTTTTACCGGCAGATAAGGTGGCAAAGGTTGAGGAACTGTTAGCACAACATACGGATGGAAAAGGCAAGGTTGCCTTTGTCGGTGACGGTATTAACGATGCGCCGGTGCTTTCCAGAGCGGATATTGGTATTGCAATGGGCAGTATGGGTTCCGATGCGGCGATTGAAGCGGCGGATATTGTGCTTATGGACGATGACACCACAAAGATTGCCAAGGTTGTAACAATCGCAAGAAAGACTCTTGTGATTGTAAGACAGAATATTGTATTTGCGCTGGCAGTTAAGGCATTTATCCTGATTCTCGGTGCATTCGGACTTGCCAATATGTGGGAAGCGGTATTTGCAGATGTCGGTGTATCTGTGATTGCGATTTTAAATGCAATGCGTATGTTGCGTGTAAAATAAAGCTTTCATTAAGCTTCAATTAAACTTTAATAAAGTTTGTGTTCTTTTCCAGACATCTATTGCACAATGAAAGAAAGTGTATTATAGTGTAACCTCGAACAGGAAAAATGGAGGAAAAGAACAATGAGAAATTTTAAGAAACTTGCACTTGTCGGTGCATTTGCAGTAGTAACAGCATTTTCCGTAACAGCATGCGGTTCATCAAACGGCACAACACAGGAAGCAACAACTGTTGACAGCCAGGCAGAACAGGACAGCAAGAGAGCAGCTTACAGAGAAGAACAGTCAAGACTTGCAGAGTCTAAGGCAGCAGCGGCAGAAGCAGAAGGCACAGCAACAGAAGCTGCAAAGTAATATAAATTAAAACAGGCAGACAGCCGGAATAAGGGGACAGTCCTGCGCAGTGGCGTGGGGCTGTCCCTTGTTGTATTATAGAGATATATTTAGTGAAAAATATTACAGATGAAAAGAGATTTTTGAAATAATGGTGGTAATTATAATATTGTCTAAAAATATAGAATGAAAATATTAATAGTTTGACAAAAATAAGACGTAATGATATAGTTATAATAAAGAATTAATTTGTAATGATAATCTTAATCTATACAATTTTAATAATTACGTTAAATTATAGAGTTTAAGGTTATTTATTTTAGGAGGGGGGGGTGAAAGAGAAAATTATGCATGAGGCACTTGCAGACTAACGAATTGATTGAAAGAACAGGGGGTACTAATTATGAAAAGATTATTAGCAGTAGTTTTAGTTTGTAGTTTAGTGTTGTCGATGTCCACAATATCGGTTAAAGCTGATGATAATGTTGAACAGAAAGCAATGCAAATTTATCAGGAAATGCTTGAGGAGAGTGGATTGATAACATCAAATCAAAGCATTGTGTTAAAGGACAGCCAAGAAGCACAATACGGTATTAATACCTACGTAGCAGATAGTGAGGAACAAGCATTTTCTAATATAGTGGCATACATTGAAGAGGACGGGATTTTAGAAGATGCTTATTCGGTTATTTATAGGAGTGTAGCAACAGGGAAAACAGCCGAATTATCAAATTCAAGCATAATGGGATTTACACTTACCGTTTATTATGATTATTATTATCCACAAGATAATGGTTACACAGACCCATATTACAGACACGGGGCGTTAGAGGTTCAAGCGAGTATGAATCCAATGATATCCAGTGTGGGTGATTTTAATTGCGTATACTTGTCACGGGGAGTAGAAACCAATTCTGAAGGAAACTGGTCAGGAGATTTTGTTTCGTGTGAATCAAGGGTGAGTGCGGATACTTTGCATAAAAAAGATTACTATTATGTTCGTTCAGGAGATTGTGGGAATCCATATCTTTGGAAATTTGGAAGTACAGTGGAAAATGGATGCGCATTTTCAGGAATAGCATACAGTTTTTCTTTTGGTGGAAGAACATATAGTGATACAATGGTAATTTTGTACGATACAACTCAGGATTTTTTTGATTTTACGGATTTTGACTGGGGGATTTAATTAAAATGAGTTACATAGGTACTGTATAAAATATGTTTTGGTATGATAAGATGTTTTATACAGTACCGTCTAAGGTGCACGTTAAGACAGGGGGTAATAAAAATGAAAAAAAAAATTGGTTTGGCAGTGATATCAATACTCATTTGCGGTTTTGCTTTTGCCGGTTGTGCAGGAAAGAATGATACAGATGTGGCAAAAACTTCGCAGACAGAAAACACACAGACAGCGTATCAATGGGATACAACATTGAAAGGAAGTCTGTTTATCAGTGATAATCAATTTGGATATAAAGGTTATTCAAAGAATGTAAAATATTCGGAAATCTTTACGGAAGCAGATGATGTAAAGAAGAATACAACAGGTGCAAATAAGTACAGTGCGACGGTTCGTGAAGCACAGAAGTTTTCCGATTTTTCAACAGGAAATGTAGCTGAAAAATATATTTTTTCTACGGAAGATGATTTGTTAAATGCAGTTGTTGTTATCTTAACACCGGACAGTGGAGAAGCGTGGAGCAATTTTAATGAAAGGGCGGCAGAAGCATTTCAGACAGTTTTTGCGGGAAAAACGATTCAAAAACAGGAATCTACAGCAAAGGAAGACGGAATTGCAATTATGGGAAACTGGCAGGTAAAAGATGACAGTGGGAACAGTATTACGATAGAATTTGGCAGTGAAATAGATATTACGGTAAAGTTTAACTAAGCCGGAAAATAAGGGGACAGTCCTGCGCAGTGGCGTGGGGCTGTCCCTTGACTTTGTCTGTAAAAATATGGTACTATATACATTGTCTGCGGGTATGGCGGAATTGGCAGACGCGCCAGATTTAGGTTCTGGTGGGAGACCGTGCAGGTTCAAGTCCTGTTACCCGCATTAAAATAATAATCAGGTGTGATAAAGACGGCGGTATCGAAATATAAAGATGCCGCTGTTTTGTTATTTTAAAAACTTATAAAAAGTTTATAGATTTATCCGGTAAAAAGTGGATTTTTGACTTGAAATATAGTAGTATATGTAATATAGTATTTAATACTACGTAATGCAGATTGGCATTACATGATATGAAGTTAATGTGATACACGGAAATGAGGATGAATTATGGAATATAAAATTATAGCAGACGGGGCATGTGATCTTTACGGTGAAAATGCAGATAAAATCGGAGTTCAGATTGTACCGTTTTATGTTGCGTTTGAGGAAAATGTATATAAAAAAGAGGGTGCGGAAATTGAAGTCCGCCACTTCTATAAAGAAATGGTAGAAAATCCGACGGTTTTCCCAAAGACATCCATGCCGTCCGTACAGGACTATGTAGATGTTTTTACACCGATTGTTAAAGCAGGCGAGGGCGTGCTTTGTATCTGTATTACCACGAAGTTCAGCGGCTCTTATAATTCAGCGGTCAATGCCAGAAATATGCTTTTGGAAGATTATCCGGATGCAAAGATTGAAGTGATTGATTCTACATTAAATACGGTTGAGGAAGGAATTTTTGTCAGGGAAGCTGCGCGGATGAAAGCGGCAGGACTTTCGCTGGAAGAAAGTGTGCAGGCACTGGAACGGATTAAATCAACCGGCAGAATTATCTTTACGGTAGGCAGTCTGGATTATCTGATTCACGGCGGAAGAATCGGCAAGGTGCTTGGCGGTGCGGTCAATATGCTCGGCATTAAGCCGATGATTGTCATGCAGGACGGCGAGATTTTCTCAAGCGGCATGGCAAGGGGCAGAAAGAAATCCATTGACAAACTGCTTGTGCAGATTAAAGAGCATTTTACGAAAAACAACCTCAATGCCAACGATTATGAAATTGTGGTGGGTTACGGTTACGACTATGATGAAGCGGTGTCCTTCAGGGACAGACTGCTGGAATCCGTGAAAGAATATTCGGATATTACATCAATCGACATTTATCAGATAGGTGCAACAGTCGGCGTGCATACAGGACCGTATCCGCTGGGTGTCGGACTGTTAAAGAAATATGATGCATAAGGTAGAAAATGCATACCGATAACCGAAAGGCATATCGGGCAGAACGAACAAAACAGGCAGTGCCGCAGGAGAATTCTAAAAAGAAAAGTCCTGCGGCACTTTTTGTATAAAAGAAGACTGGACAACCATGCTTTCGGGTGCTATACTCACATTGCAAACAAATATATAACAAACAATGAAATATATAACACAAGGAGATTATTATGGAACTGGCGTTGATTACAGTGAAACAGGTGGTTGTTTTATTTATTTTGATTTTTGCGGGATTTGTCTGCGTAAAGACCAAAGCGGTTAAAATGGAAGGGAAAAAAGCATTTTCGGATTTACTCTTATATCTGATTGTACCGGCAATGGTTATCAATTCGTATATGATGGAATTTAATATTGACATTCTCCATAATCTCTTGAAAGCGTTTGAACTTAGTATTTTACTGCTGCTTATCGGACTTTTTATTACGCTGGCATTGACGGCAAAGCACAAAAGTCCCGATTTGCCGATTATGCGGTTTGCCTGCATTTTTTCCAATGCGGCATATATGGGATTTCCACTGATTCAGGCGCTGTTTGGCTCGGAAGGACTGCTTTATGCCAGCGCATTTGTGACGGTTTATAATATTTTACTGTGGACGGCCGGATACGGCATTGTCAGCAAAAAAGTCCACGCAAAAGAGGTCCTGCGTACAATATTTACGAATCCGGTGCTGATTTCAGTTATGGCAGGACTGCTTATTTATCTGTGTCAGATTCCTGTGCCGGACATTATAAAACAGCCGGTCAGTCTGGTTGGCAATATGAATACACCGCTGTCGATGTTTATTACAGGCATGATTATTGCGGGAAGTGACGTAAAAGGACTGGTTTATAATAAAAATATATGGTATATTATTCTGGTGCGTCAGCTGGTGATTCCGGCGGTGTGCTTTGGTATATTTTCGCTGTTTCATGTGACAGGCATGGCGGCGCAGGTGGTACTTTTACTGGAAGCCTGCCCGAGTGCGGCGATTACGTCTGTGTTTGCAGTGCAGTTTGGGTATGATGAAAATCTGGCGGCAGGAGCAGTGGTTATCACTACATTTTTTAGTATCCTGACACTGCCGGTCTGCGCAATGCTGCTGACAGCTTAAATAAAAGGAAATGGAGATAGAAACAAGAGATGAAATCAAAATGGAAACTATTTTTTCCGTGCTATTTTGCATTTTTTGTAAATGGCGCGATGGTGCTTCTGGTAGGGGCAATTCTGCCATATCTGATTGAAGAAGCGGGTATCAGCTACAGTGTGGCGGGCGGACTGCTCTCCGCATTTGCAATCGGAAATCTGCTGGCAAGCTTTGTCAATCCTCCGCTTGCGGGTAAAATAGGCAGAAAGGCAACGATTGTGAGCATGTCGGCACTGATTCCGCTGATGTGGCTTATAATTACATGGATTCCGCCGGTGCCGGTATTATATGCGGCATTTGTACTGCTTGGTATTGGCAGGGGTTCGGTCAGCATTATCAACAATGCGGTTGTCAACGATAATTCGGATGGAAAACCGGCGGCGTTAAATCTTTTGCATATGACATTTGCAGTCGGTGCATTTTTATCGCCGTTTTTAACATCACTGTATATCGGTGCAGGCATGGGATGGCGTGCGGTTGCGTACACGGTTGTTACAGGTTCGGCGCTTGCCTGCCTGTTTTATGCATTGATGGAGCTGGATTATAACTGGCCGAAGGAATCCAAAAAGGCACAGCAGGAAAATAAGGAGCAGTCGAAAGAAACATTTTATAAAAATCCTGTATTTTATATTATGGGATTTCTACTGTTTTTGTATCTGGGACTGGAAAACTGTGTCAACGGCTGGTTTGTAACGTATTTTAAGAGTATGGGCATTATGAGCAGTGCGTATGCGACAAATCTTGTATCTGTCACATGGATTATGGTAATGCTCGGAAGGCTGCTTACGGCAAAGCTTTCCACAAAAATTGATAAAAATAAGCTGATTTTTTCATATTGTATTGCTACAGCCGCATTTTTTATCCTGTTATTAGCGACACACAATCTTGCAGTCATTACCGTAGCGATTGCGGGACTCGGATTTTTCTTTGCGGGCATTTATCCGACCAGCGTATCCAGCGCCGGTGCGGTATTGAAAGGCTCAAACACAGGAATGTCCATGTTTCTTGCGATTGCAGCACTCGGCGGTATCGTAACACCGCAGATTGTCGGCGTGCTGGCAGATTCTTTTGGCATGACGGCGGCAATTTTGGTGCTGTTGTTTAATGCGGCAGGCATGTTTGTATTGTCATTGGTGAATTTAAAGGTAAACAGTAAAAGCAGACTGTTTTGATGACAGATGAGAAATCGCCTGCGCGAATTTCTCATCGTCACTTCGCGATATAAAATCACTCAGTATGGAGGGTATATGGAATATAAAATTGAAAATGAATTTTTAGAGGCGGTGGTTTGCAGTAAGGGCTGCGAACTGGTTTCCGTAAAGACCAAAAAGGACGGCGCAGAGCATATCTGGCAGGGGGATCCCGATGCGTGGAAGCGCCATGCGCCGGTGCTGTTTCCGTTGGTCGGAAAGTATAAGGACAACAAAACAGAATATCAGGGAAAGACGTATGAAATGTCCCAGCACGGTTTTGCACGGGATATGGAATTTGTACCGGTGTCAAAGACGAAAGATTCGATTGTGATGAATTTAACAGATACCAAGGAAACACTTGAAAAGTATCCGTTTCATTTTGAATTACAGTGCAGTTTTACGTTAAAGGGCAGCAGTATTGAAGCAGGATGGAAGGTCATCAATTCCGATGTGGAAACGATGTATTTCAGCATTGGCGGACATCCGGCATTTATCTGTGACGACAGACAGTCGATGGCAGGCTGTGAAGTGGTTTTTGGGACGGAAAATCCCGTATTATCCTATAAGCTGTTAAATACAGACGGTTTGGTGGAAAATGAAGAGCATGAAATGAAACTGCATGAAAGTAAAGTCACCGTCACGGAAGACTTTTTTGACAAAGACGCATACATTTTTGAAAACAGCGGCTGTCATGAGGTCTCAATTCGGGCAGACGGTAAAACGGCAGTCACCGTGACCTTTGATGCACCGGTATTCGGGCTGTGGTCGCCCGGCGGTAAAAAAGTGCCGTTTATCTGCATTGAGCCGTGGTACGGCAGAGCCGATGCGGCGGATTTTGACGGAAACCTTCAAAAACGTGCATGGCAGAATGAATTAGAACCGGGAAAAGTTTTTGGAAAAGTGTATACAATCGCATTTTAAGTATATAATAAATACAAGGCAAAGGCAGAATTGTAAAGAAATATTTACGGTTCTGCCTTTTTTTTGTGCAAAATACACTAAAAACGGTCAAAATTTTTGCAGTTTTGGCTGATTGATTTTGACTGAATTTGACGGTATAATCAGATTAACAAAAGGAACAGTGAATGAACAATTAAAAAGGCAGCGCAGGACGTTTGCAGAATGGAGAAGAATATGATTTATACAGTGACGTTGAACCCTTCGCTGGATTATATCGTTTCTGTAGAGCATTTTAAACTGGGGCTGACAAACAGAACCGGTTTTGAACAGATTCTGCCGGGTGGCAAAGGCATTAATGTGTCAATTGTGTTAAAGAATCTCGGAATTGCCAGTACGGCACTGGGATTTACGGCAGGCTTTACAGGGGATGAAATTATCCGTGAACTGGAAAATACCGGAATTTCACAGGAGTTTATCCGGCTGGAGGAAGGCATTTCAAGAATTAATGTAAAGTTAAGGTCCATTGACGGAACGGAAATCAATGGCAGAGGCCCTGAGATTAAAAAGGAACGGTTAAAGGAACTGACGGACCGGCTGTGCCGGTTACAGCGGGGCGATGTATTATTTTTGTCCGGCAGCATTCCCGTATCGGTGCCGGAAAATATTTACAGCACGATTATGCAACAGTTGAAAGACAAAGGTGTGATGATTGTTGTTGATGCGACAAAAGATTTACTGATGAATGTACTTCCATATCACCCATTTTTAATTAAACCCAATAATCATGAATTAGGAGAAATATTTGGCGTAGAATTAAAGACAAGGCAGGAAGTTGTGCCATACGGAAAGAAACTTCAGGAACTTGGCGCGGAAAATGTACTGATATCCATGGCAGGAGAAGGGGCTGTACTGATTACAAAGCACGGTGCGGTTTACAAAAAGGAAGCACCGGAAGGAAAACTGGTAAACGGCGTTGGTGCAGGGGATTCTATGATGGCAGGATTTATGGCAGGATGGCTTGAAAAACAGGATTATGAATATGCATTTCATATGGGGATGGCGGCAGGAAGCGCCAGTGCATTTTCAGAAAATCTGGCGACAAAAGCAGAAATTCAGGCAGTATATGAGCAGGTAACAAGGATAAATTTACAGGAACAGACAGGAGGGATTTTATGAGAATTACGGATTTACTTGATGCAAGAAGCATTTCCTTACAGGCAGTACCGGGGAATAAGGAAGAAGCACTCAATCAGGCAGTAGAACTGATGACACAGCGGGGAAATATTTCAGATAAAGCAGCATACCGCAGACAGGTTGGGGAACGTGAAAAGGAAAGTACAACGGGAATTGGTGAAGGCATTGCGATTCCACATGGGAAATGTGCAGCGGTATCTGCTCCGGGACTGGCAGCGATGGTGATTCCGGGCGGTGTGGATTTTGATTCGTTAGACGGAGAACCGGTTACACTGCTGTTTTTGATAGCAGCACCCGATACAGAAGACAATATCCATCTGGATGTACTCGGTAAGCTGTCCATGCTGTTAATGGATGAAGAATTTACACAGCGGTTACGCGGTGCGGGCAGTGTAGAAGAATTTATAAAAATTATTGACGAAGCAGATAAAGAAAAAGCGGGAATTGAAGAACGGCTTGAAACAGCAGGAGAAACCAAAAAGAGCAGTGAAGGCAGCGTAAAGATTCTGGCAGTAACATCCTGCCCGACAGGAATTGCACATACGTACATGGCAGCAGAGGGGCTTGAAAAGGCGGCAAAAGGGAAAAACTGCAAGATTAAAATCGAAACGCGGGGTTCGGGCGGTGCTAAAAATGTGCTGACAGAACAGGAAATCAAGGAAGCCGATTGTATTATCGTGGCGGCAGATGCCAAAGTGCCGATGACACGTTTTAACGGCAAAAAAGTGATTGAGTGTCCGGTATCAGACGGTATCAGTAAGGCAGATACATTAATTGACCGGGCAATAAAGGGGGACGTTTCCATATACCATACGGGGGAAGAAGAGCAGGATACAAAAAATGAAGCAAAAGGCGGGATTGCACATCAGATTTATACACAGTTAATGAACGGTGTATCACATATGCTTCCATTCGTAGTCGGTGGCGGAATCTTAATTGCCATTGCATTTTTAATTGATGGTCTGTGTGTGGATGTCGGTGCATTGACCGCAGAACAGCGTTCTAATTTCGGTACGATTACACAGGCGGCAGCACTGTTTAAAGGTATAGGTGGTGTTGCCTTCGGATTTATGCTTCCGGTGTTGGCAGGGTATATCGGCATGGCAATCGGGGACAGACCGGCGCTGGCAGTCGGTTTTGTCGGTGGCATGATGGCGGCAAACGGAAAATCGGGATTCCTTGGCGCACTGGTTGCAGGCTTTGCGGCAGGATACATTATTCTGGGACTGAAAAAGCTTTGTGTGAAACTGCCGGAAACAATTGAAAAACTGACACCGGTATTGATTTATCCGGTAGCGGGTATTTTAATCATCGGACTGCTTATGCAGTTTATTGTAGAACCGGTGATGGGCGGCATTAATACCGGATTAAACAGTGCGTTAACCGGCATGAGCGGCACAAGCAAGATAGCACTCGGATTTATTCTTGGCGGCATGATGGCGGTTGATATGGGCGGCCCGTTTAACAAAGCGGCATATGTATTCGGTACGGCATCCATTATTGCAGGCAACTATGATATCATGGCGGCAGTTATGATTGGCGGTATGACACCGCCGTGTGCAATCGCACTGGCAACAATGTTGTTCCCGAACAAGTTTACAAAGCAGGAGAGGGAAGCAGGACCGACCAACTTTATTATGGGCCTGGCATTTATTACCGAAGGTGCAATTCCTTATGCAGCATCCGACCCCCTGCATGTCATACCGGCATGTGTCATTGGTTCGGGGATTGCAGGAGCAATGTCTATGGCATTCAAATGTACACTGATGGCACCGCACGGCGGCATCTTTGTCGTACCGGTAATCGGGAATCCGTGGATGTATCTGATTGCACTGGTTGTCGGAATGGCGGTTTCAACGGTGTTACTCGGAGTATTAAAGAAAAAGGTAAGATAGAAAAGGCGATAAGTGTGAAAAATCACACTGATGTGCTGATTTTTCACACAGCACTTTGCTTTTGAGCAAAAACAAAGTGCTATGGTGGCAGATGAGAAATCGCCTGCGCGAATTTCTCACCGCCGCTTCGCAACAAGTTGCTCAGAAAAGGAGAATATTATGAAAGAATTTCAGTACACAATTACAGATCCGGAAGGGATTCATGCAAGACCGGCAGGAGAGCTGGTTAAGGCGGCAAAGGCATTTACAAGCAGTATTAAGATTGTAAAAGACGGAAAAGAAGGCGACTGCAAAAAGATTTTTACGGTTATGGCACTGGCAGTAAAAAAAGATAATGAAGTGACAATCCGTATTGAAGGTGAAGACGAAGATGCCGCATTTATGGCAATGGAAAAATTCATGAAAGAAATACTTTGATTTAAAGTGTGCGGATTAAGGAGGTGCGGCGATGCGTGTATATAGTGGAAAAAGTGTTTTTGGCGGCATTGCAATCGGAACGATACAGGTTTATAAAAAAGGGGAGCAGCAGGTCAAAAGAAGAAAGATTGAAGATGTTCCCGCAGAAATCAGACGGTATCGCACGGCAAAGCAGACAGCGTTAGAACAGCTTCAGAATCTGTATGACAAAGCGTTAAAAGAAGTCGGGGAAGCCAATGCGGCAATTTTTGAAATCCATCAGATGATGTTAGAAGATGACGACTACAATGAATCCGTAGAAAATATCATTGAAACGCAGAGGGTCAATGCAGAATATGCCGTCGCCGTAACCGAAGATAACTTTGCACAGATGTTTGCTTCCATGGAAGATGAATATATGCGTGGAAGGGCGGCTGACGTGCGGGACATTTCCGAGCGGCTGGTATCGGTGTTGAGCGGAAACGCAGGCGGCGGTGTGCAGACCGAAGAACCGGTCATTATTGCGGCACAGGACCTTGCACCGTCAGAAACCGTGCAGATGGATAAGCAGAAGGTGCTTTCCTTTGTGACAATAGACGGTTCTATGAATTCCCATACGGCGATTCTTGCAAGAACCATGGGAATCCCGGCACTTGTCGGTGCATCAGTTCCGCTTGACGATACGATTGACGGCAGGCTTGGCATCGTAGACGGAGTCAGCGGCGTGCTTTATGTAGAGCCAGATGAGGAAACACTGGCGCAGATGAAAGAAAAGCAGGCACAGCAGGAAGAACAGAAGCGGCTCCTTGAATTATTAAAAGGCAGGGAAAATAAGACGTTAGACGGAAAGACCATACAGCTGTATGCCAATATCGGAAACAGCAAAGATCTGGCGGCTGTGCTTCAAAATGATGCAGGGGGTATTGGATTATTCCGCAGTGAATTTATCTATCTGGAGCGGGAAGATTTTCCGACGGAGGAAGAACAATTTCAGATTTATAAGACGGTTGTGCAGACAATGGCAGGAAAACGTGTTATTATTAGAACACTGGATATCGGCGCAGATAAACAATGTGAATATTTTCACATGGATAAAGAGGACAATCCGGCAATGGGGTGCCGCGCAATCCGCATCTGTCTGACGCGTCCGGAAATTTTTAAAACACAGCTGCGGGCATTGTTTCGGGCAAGCGCCTTTGGAAAACTGGCAATTATGTATCCGATGATTACCAGTGTGAAAGAAGTGCGGGCAGTTAAACAGATAGTTTCAGAGGTAAAAGAAGAATTAGACCGGCAGGGTATTGAATACAACACACCGGAGCAGGGCATCATGATTGAAACTCCGGCGGCAGTTATGATTAGTGATGAGCTGGCAAAAGAAGTTGATTTTTTTAGTATCGGAACGAATGACCTGACACAGTATACACTGGCAATTGACCGTCAGAATACAAAACTGGAAGCATTTTACGATGCACATCATCCGGCAGTTTTAAAGATGATTGAAATGACGATTGCCAATGCACATAAGGCAGGAATCTGGGCGGGTATCTGCGGCGAACTGGGTGCAGATACACAGCTTACGAAAGAATTTCTTGCAATGGGAGTTGATGAACTCTCTGTTTCACCGGCAAAAATTCTGCCGGTGAGAAAGGTTATTCTGGAAACAGATGTAGAAGCATACCGCAGAAGAAAGCAGGAGTAGTCATGTTGACAGAACAGCGTTATGAAATGATATTAAATCTGCTGGAAGAAAACAAAAGTGTTACTGTAACACAGATTAAGGAACTGCTTCATATTTCAGAGTCTACGGCACGCCGGGACATTACGGCACTGCATCAGGCAGGAAAGCTGATAAAGGTTTTCGGTGGCGCAGTGGCGCTGGAGGGTGAAGTGATTTCAAGGGAACCAACCGTACAGCAGAAGGAAAATGTAAACAAAGAACAGAAAATACGCATTGCAAAGTATGCGGCATCGCTGATTGAGCCGGATGATTTTGTGTTTATTGATGCGGGAACAACCACGGCATATATGATTGACTATATTACACAGAGAAATGCCACGTATGTGACCAATGCAGTATTACATGCGAGAAGACTTGCCGCGGCGGGATTCCGTGTGTTTTTAACCGGCGGCGAGTTAAAGGGCAGTACGGAGGCACTGATTGGAACGGAAGCAGTCGGAGCATTACAGCGGTATCATTTTGTCAAAGGTTTTTTCGGTGTAAACGGTATTACTTTAAAATGCGGCTTTACGACACCGGATATTCATGAAGCATCGGTGAAGAAAGCAGCGGTGGCACAGTGCCGTAAATGCTACATACTGGCAGATTCGGAAAAATTCAACCGTGTCAGTCCGGTGACCTTTGCACCGTTTTACGGTGCAAAGATTATAACGGACAGCATTCCAATGGAATATGCGGAGTATAAAAACATTGTAAAATGCGGGTAAAGCCGAAGAATCTTAAATAAAAATATCTTCCGGAATCAGAATATAAAGCTGGTTCCGGAAATTTTTTTATAAATGAATTGTATGCAATTGAGAACTGTACAAAAACGTACCGGATGTTGTATGATAAAAGCAGTTTGTTACAGAAAACAACGCAGTCAAAAACGGCAGAGAGAGAGGTCATCATGAGCAGATATACAAAAAATGATATTTTCAGAATGGTAGAGGAAGAAGACGTTGAGTTTATCCGTTTACAGTTTACGGATATTTTCGGCGTGTTAAAAAATATTGCAATTACGTCCAGCCAGCTTGAACGTGCATTAAATAACCAGTGTATGTTTGACGGCTCGGCAGTGGAAGGCTTTGTGCGGATTGAAGAATCTGATATGTATTTGTATCCTGATTATGACACATTTGAAATCTTTCCGTGGCGTCCGCAGCAGGGAAAGGTCGCAAGACTGATTTGCGATGTCTATACGGTGGACGGAAAGCCGTTTCAGGGTGACCCGCGAAACGTTTTAAAGAGAGCAATTCAGGAAGCTGCTGATATGGGGTATGTCTTTGATGTCGGACCGGAATGTGAATTTTTCTTATTCCATACTGATGATAATGGACTGCCGACAACGCTGACCCATGAAAAGGGCGGTTATTTTGATTTAGGTCCGATTGATTTGGGTGAAAATGTAAGACGTGATATGATTCTGACACTTGAAGATATGGGCTTTGAAATCGAAGCTTCCCACCACGAGGTTGCGCCGGCACAGCACGAGATTGACTTCCGCTATGATGAAGCGTTAATTACGGCGGATAACATTATGACCTTTAAACTGACGGTCAAGACGATTGCTAAAAGACACGGTCTGTATGCAACCTTTATGCCAAAACCGAAATACGGCATCAACGGTTCGGGCATGCATGTCAATATGTCCCTTGCAACATTGGACGGCAGAAATATTTTTACAGATGAAAATGATGAACGCGGACTCTCGGAAGATGCGTATCATTTTATTGCGGGACTGATGGCGCATGCAAAGGGCATGACGGCAATTACCAATCCACTGGTCAATTCTTATAAAAGACTGGTACCTGGCCACGAAGCGCCGGTTTATATCGCATGGTCGTCTGTTAATAGAAGTCCGTTAATCCGTATCCCTGCAGGCAGGGGCGAAACAACCCGTGTGGAATTAAGAAGTCCGGATCCGGCAGCCAATCCGTATCTTGTACTGGCGGCATGTCTTGCGGCAGGCTTGGACGGTATTAAAAGAAAGCTTACCGTGCCGGACAGCGTAGACCGCAATATTTTTGAGATGACACAGGAGGAACGTGATAAGGCAGGCATTGAAAAGCTGCCGGAAAATCTTTACGAAGCTATACAGTGCATGCAGGAAGATAAAGTCATCTGTGATGTTTTAGGAGAACACATTGTATCCAAATACGTCGAAGCCAAGTTAAAAGAGTGGAATGATTACCGCACCCGGGTTTCCCAGTGGGAATTAGATGAATACCTGTACAAGTTCTAAGCAGGAATAAAGACAGCCAATACAGTAAAAACGGAGGAAAGGAAAATGGCAACACTGATTGTAGCATTTCCTAAGTTAGAAGAAGCAAAAGCTGTCAGAAATCTGCTGGTCAGGAGAGGTTATGAAGTCGCTTCGGCATGTACATCAGGGGCACAGGCAATCAATATGGCGGACCGCCTGTCAGACGGAATTATTATCTGTGGATATAAGCTTTCAGATAATATGCTGTATTCCGAACTGTATGAGTATAAGCCGAAAAGCTTTGAAATGCTGCTTGTGGCATCGAAAAATCTGTGGGATGACTGCCAGGACAATGACATTGTCTGTGCGGCAATGCCGATCAAAGTCAATGACCTTATAAATACAATAGAAATGATGCTGCAGGTACAGGTGCGCAGGCGGAAAAAGAAACGCATGCAGCCGAAACGCCGCAGCCCGCAGGAGCAGAAGGTAATTGACGATGCAAAAGCAATCCTGATGGAAAAGAACAATATGACAGAACCGGAGGCATTCCGCTATATTCAGAAATGTAGTATGGACAGCGGAAACACAATGGTAGAATCCGCTTCAATGGTAATAGGAATTTATTCAGAATAAATATATCAGAAATGTGGAGAAGTGTGAACGAGCCATAAATCTAAGCTTGTTCACACGGAGATTTGTTTTTGAGCGAAAACAAATCTCCCTGATTGCAGATGAGAAACCGCCTGCGCGAATTTCTCATTGCAGCTTCGCGGCAAAGTCGCTCAGAAATGAGGAGTAGTATGAAATTTACAAAAATGCAGGGAGCAGGAAATGATTATGTCTATGTGGACTGTACCCAAAATGAATTAAAAAACGCGTCAGAAGTGGCAGTTGCGGTCAGTGACAGACATTTCGGAATCGGTTCGGACGGACTGATTCTGATAAAAAAATCCGACAAAGCAGATTTCTTTATGGAAATGTATAACGCAGACGGTTCACAGGGCAGCATGTGCGGCAACGGTATCCGCTGTGTCGGCAAATATGTATACGACAACGGACTGACAGACAAGGCGGAAATTACCGTGGAAACGTTATCCGGTATTAAGACATTACAGCTTTATCCGGGTAGTGACGGCAAAGTAAAGACGGTCAGGGTCAATATGGGTGCGCCGATATTACAGCCGGAACAGATTCCGGCAGACATTCATGCTTTTAAAAATGCAGAAATCCTTAAAAATGTGGACAGGCTTGTTGCACAGCCAATCAGCGTAGACGGAAAAGACTACGAAGTGACCTGTGTATCCATGGGAAATCCGCATGCAATTGTTTATTTAGACAAAAATGTGGATTTAAAAGCATTTGAACTGGAAAAAATCGGTCCGATGTTTGAAAATCATCCGGCATTTCCGGACAGGGTAAATACTGAATTTATTCAGGTGTGCGACAGTGAAAACTTAAATATGCGTGTGTGGGAGCGCGGCTCCGGCGAAACGTTTGCCTGCGGCACAGGTGCGTGTGCAAGCCTTGTGGCAACCGTGTTAAACGGCTTGTGTAATGATACTGCTACACTGCATTTGTTAGGCGGCGATTTAAAAATTACATGGGATAAGAAAGAAAATACCGTATATATGGAAGGACCGGCAGAAACGGTATTTACGGGAGAATGGCTGTTAAAGGAGGAAAACTAAAATGATGGCAGAACAGAATATGCAGGAATTTATTGAAGTGCTTTCATCTAAGGCAGCAGTACCGGGTGGCGGCGGCGCATGTGCATATGTGGCGGCAGCAGGTATGGCACTTGGCGCAATGGTTGCCAATCTGACAACCGGCAAGAAAAAGTATGCGCAGTATCAGGAAGAAATCGAAGAACTCTTATCAAAGGCGGAGCAGCTTTCTAAAGAATTGATGACATATATGGATAAGGATGCCGAAAGCTTTGAACCGCTTTCAAAAGCTTACGGACTTCCAAAAGACACAAAAGAACAGCAGGAATATAAAGAAGCGGTTATGGAAAAGGCATTAAAAGAAGCGAGCCTGACCCCGGTTGCCTTAATGGAAAAGATATTGGAAGCATTAAAAATCCTAGAACGGTTGTCTGTTGTGGGAAGCCGTCTTGCCATCAGTGATGTCGGCGCAGGTGTACAGCTTTGCAAGGCTGCATTAAACGGCGCTTCTTTAAATGTATTTATCAATACAAAGCTGATGAAAGATACAGAAACGGCAGAAGAATTAAACACAAGAACTGATGCACTGTTAATTGAAGGCAATGAACTGGCAGACAGAATTTATGAAGAAGTCGTGGATGCGATAAGATAATTGGATTTGCAGGCGGTACAACAGAAATGTAGGGATAAAGTATTGCCTATGGATACGGAACTAAAAAAAGGTTTGGAAAAGAGGAAACATGGAATTATTAAAGGGAATAGATGTTGCAAATGCAATCAATGAAAAATTAATCAAAGAAAGTGCGGATATGGGCGGCAGAGTACCGAAGCTTGCCATCATCCGTGTCGGTGAGCGTCCGGATGATATGTCTTATGAGCGCGGTGCAACCAAGAAAATGGAAAAGGTAGGTTTTGCCTGTGAATCCTTCGTTTTCCCGGAAACCATCGAAAATGAAGCCTTTCAGAAAGAATTTGACACAATTAATGATAACCCTGAGATTGACGGTATTTTACTGCTTCGTCCGCTTCCAAAACACTTAGATGAAGAAGCGGTGGTGGGCAGAATTTCCCCGGAAAAGGATTTAGACGGCATTTCCCCGGTCAATTTAGCCAAGGTTTTTGCAGGGGATAAGACAGGCTTTGCACCGTGTACGGCAGAGGCAGTTGTTGAAATGCTGGATTTTGCGGGAATTGATGTCACAGGGAAAAGAGTCACGGTTGTCGGCAGAAGCCTTGTAATCGGGAAACCGGTATCCATGCTGTTATTAAAAAAGAATGCAACTGTGACAATCTGCCATACAAAGACAAAGGATATGAAAGAAGAATGCCGCAGGGCAGACATTTTAGTAGCGGCGGCAGGTGTCGCAAAGATGATTACCGCAGAGTATGTCGGCAAAGGTGCCGTTGTGATTGATGTGGGTATTAATGTGGATAACAACGGAAAATTATGCGGTGATGTGGATACAGACGGTATTTCTTCGCTTGCATCCGTGGCAACACCGGTTCCGGGCGGGGTAGGTTCGGTTACAACATCGGTGCTTGCAAAGCATTTGTTACAGGCAGCAAAAGAAAACAGATAAAAATTACAAAAAGTGAAAGGTTATGGCATGAAAGTTGCAATTTGCGATGATAGTGAACAGGATATTGCAGATCTGAAAGAAAAACTATTAAAAATCATTGAGGGACAGATAGAAAATTGTGAAATTCATGTATATACGGATGTTACAAAATTCTTAAAAGAGATTCATACAATTTCTTTTGATGGAATATTTTTGGATATTGATATGCCGCAGATGACAGGAATACAGGCGGCACAGCGGGTCAGGGAGGCTTTGCCGGATGTTGGCCTGGTTTTTGTGTCGTCCTGTGAAAGCATGGTTTTTGAAGCGATTAAAACCACACCGCTTCGGTTTATCAGAAAAGCGCGGCTTGAAGAAGAACTGGAAGAGGCAGTTACGGCATTATTAAACAGATATCATAGCTTGAAAAACTACTATGATTTCTGCGTCAATGGCAATACCGTGCGTTTAAAGTTGTCAGAAATTTACTATTTTGAAAGTGCCAAGCACTATGTAAAAATAAAGACACTTCAGGAAGATTATATGGTTCGTGCCAAAATGGCAGATTTAGAACAGATTTTTAATGAAAAGGGATTTGTGCGGGTTCAGTCAGGATACATCGTTAATCTGCGCCATGTAGACAGAGTCCGTTACAAAGATGTGCTGATGAATAACGGGGAGTGTATTTCCATCAGCAGGGACCGTCTGGAAGACCTGAAATTAAAACACCTGGAATTTATCCGGCGTGAAAATAATTTGTGAGGCAGATTTGTAAATGTTAAAGTTGGATATAGTAACAAATATTGTTTCAACATTGATTGAATGTACAATTTATACGGCAATTTTAAATGCATACTGGAAATATGAGAGCAAGTACCGCTATGTTGTCAGTACGCTTGCAGCAGCACTTTTTTTGTTGTTGGATTTTTCTTTTCTGACAGTCCGGTGCTTCAGATGGCACTGGGCGTTGCCGTAATTATCGGATACAGTATGATTGTGATGCATGGCGGGCTGTGGCAGTCTGCTACAATTGCGCTGGTGCTGCTGATTAATACACTGCTTGTCAATCTGGCGACCAATCTGTGCGTGGAAATTTTATCGTGGTACCGCGGTGCGGAACAGATTATCAACACCGCTGCTTCCCAGATGGCATATGTGGCATTAAACCGGATTGTATTTATTATTACCTTTTATATCTGGGGCAGACTCCTTGCCAAAAGGCGCATAATTAAAAGAGAAGAATGGCTGATGCTGGCAGTTTATTTTATTGCGGACAGTGTTGCTGCGGTAGCGCTGATTTTATGGACCTATGTGCGCCACTTTGACGGACGGGATTATATTTATGTTCTTGCAATTGAAATTGCCATCATTGTAATGACTGTTGTACCGCTTGCGATTGCCAATTCAATCAGTTATAAAAATGATTATGAAAAACGCAATGAACTGGCAAATTTAAAGCTGCAGGCACAGCGTGCGGATATTATCCGCATGGATAAAGAGTATCAGGATATCCGCAAAATCCGCCACGATATGGTGAAACATCTTAATATTTATATGCACCTGTTAAATGATGGAGATTACGAAGGATTAAGGCAGGCAATCGGTGAACATATTGAAGACTGTGGACAGAATAAGTATGTTTATGTGGCGGGAAACAATCTGGTCAATTCCGTGTTAAATGAAAAAAAAGTATTATGCGAACATGAAAATATTAAAATGCAGGTAGAAGTGACGGCTTCCGTGGACGGAGAGCGGGAACTGGATATTGCGGTGATGCTTTCAAATCTGCTGGATAATGCGGTAGAAGCACAGAAAAAAATCACACCGGATAAGCCGCGCAGCATTTTTCTTAAAATTTTCTCATATGAGAATAAATATTCAATTCTTATAAAGAACACCGTTGCAAAATCAGTGTTGCAGAATAACCCGCGTTTTATTACTGATAAAGCCAATCGCTATCTGCATGGAATCGGCATGAAAAGCATTGAACATACAGTAGATAAAAATGGCGGATATATCCAGCGGTATGAGGAAGACGGGATGTTCTGCGTACATATTTTGCTGTAAAACAACGCAGATTATGCCAAAATAACGTGAATTATGCCACCTGACTTGAATAAAAATGCACAGTAAATTATAGTATAAGTGACAGGAACACATATGAAGGACTTTTCTTTTCCGTTAATATTCACTGGGGAGAGTAAGAATATGAACAGCAACCGGAATGCGGGTTTAGGCTGCTGGGATAAGTATCGTGAGAGAGTTTTAACTTTATACGAATTGAGTTTGTGCGGTTGTTATAAAGATAGGTGTTTGCAAGAACATACAAAGAGGGATTGTAATAAGAATACAAACGATAAGAGAAAGAATTGGTAAGTGTCTTCAGTCATAAATGTATGGGATATTGGTGGTTGTGAAAATAGGAACGTGTATAATTTAGTGTGTTAACAAAAAAGGATTAGCAGGACAGGGCTAATCCTTTTTTGACTAAAAGGAAGAAAAATATACCACCGAATCGGAAACCGGGAGGAATTGTAGTTATGAAAAAGCACATTGCATTTAAAATCATGTTACCGCTAATTGTTATTTTTATTCTGACTGTGACGGTCAATGTCAGTACGACAAGCCAGTTCCAGTCATTCCGTGAGGTCTGCGAGGGAATGTCTAATACCACAACAGAGGTGCCGCAGGAAATCCGGGATACGGCGGGCAGCATGGCAGAAGGAATTACGGCGGGATTATCAAGAAATGGCGTGATTTCATCTTTACAGCTGGCAATGGTTATTGTAACGATTATCGTAACGTATGTTTCGGTTGTAAAGCCGCTGCAGAAGACACAAAAACAGCTCAACGATATGATTGAAAAGCTGGAAAAGAATGAAGGCAATCTTGAAGAACGGATTGAAACGAAAAAAGAAGATGAAATCGGACGTCTGATTTTCGGTATCAACATGTTTTTGGATAAATTACAGGTGATTATGAAGCGGATTGAAGGCCATTCAATTTCACTTGATGGGGCATCCGGCAATATTATAAAGAAGGTAGAATCCTCAGCAGAAAGCGCAGGAGAGTTATCGGAAGAAACAGCAAAGCTTTGCAATGAAATTGATGCAATTTCAGACGCAGTTGAAATGATAACAGGGGATATGAAGCAGCTGGAAGCAGGCAGCAGTGAAATCGAAAAAGCGAGTGCTGACGGTAAAGAATATACAGTCCACATGAAAGAAAGAGCCAATGAAATCCAGGCACTGGCAGGAAACAGCAAGAACGCTTCCAAAGAAATTACATCTTCTTTAGAGAAGGATTTAAGAACATCTGTTGAAAGCAGTAAGAGTGTCAATGTCATTAAGACACTGACAGAGGATATTTTATCCATTGCAAGCCAGACCAACCTCTTAGCACTGAATGCTTCTATTGAAGCAGCAAGAGCCGGAGAAGCAGGAAAAGGTTTTGCGGTCGTAGCAGATGAAATCAGACAGCTTGCGGATAACAGCCGTAACACGGCAAACAGTATTCAGGAAATTAGCGAAGAAGTGGTATCTTCCGTAGAACAGCTTGCAGTTTCATCCGATAAACTCTTAGAGTATGTCACATCGAATGTACAGGCAGATTATGATAAGTTTGTAACAGCTTCTGCACAGTATTTAGAGGATGCAGATACACTCGAAAATATGATGGCTGATTTTGAAAATAAGACCAGTAACCTATTAGAATCATCGGCGCATGTCGGAAGCAAGATTGTGGAGATTTCCGATACGATTGAGGAAGAAAAGAACCGTGTAGAGGCATTTTCCGGTTCAGTGGACAAGGTCCTTTCCAACATGGATGAAATACAGGAATGTACCAATGTCAATGAGGCAGTATCAAAGGATTTAAAGAAAGAGATTGCAAAATTCAGTGTAATCTGATTTAATTCTTGCATTTTGCCTGACCCTATGGTATTATCAAAATTATCAAAGATAGGAAAAGGCAAAGAAGGAGACTCTTTTTCATGGAACCTGACAGGAAGGCGGTGTCATCGACTGAGAACCCGCTAAGGGAATTGTTAAAGGGAACGCTCCGGAGCTGGATTGTTGAAAGCGGTTAAAGCCGTCGTAGGCAGTTCCGTATGCGCGCGTTAAGCGGTTGAAGGAGTGCTTATTTTAGTACTTGAAGCGGGTGGTACCGCGGATAAGATGAATTATCTGCCCCGGAATATTTCTTGAAAGAGAAGTATTCCGGGGATTTTTTGGTTTGAAGAAACTGTTATGCAGTATTCGTAAGAAAGCCCGAATGTTCCGGTACACAGACTGATGATACGGCATAAATATTGTGCGCGTTATACTTTTTCACACAAAGCGGATAGCTTGTGAAATAAATGACAAAAATATCTATAAATTTAAAGAAAAGGAGTCAAAAAAAGAATGGGAAACATTTACAGAGATACCACATTGAACAATGTGAGTGAACAGGACATCGGAAAGGAGTTAAAGGTTGCAGGCTGGGTTGAAAATATCCGTGACCACGGCGGAGTATCTTTCATTGATTTAAGAGATATGTATGCCGTATTACAGGTTGTTATCCGTGACCCTGAACTTTTAAAGGGCATTAAGAAGGAAGAGTGTATTTCTATCGAAGGCGTGGTAGAAAAAAGAGATGAAGAAACATACAATCCGAAGATTCCGTCAGGAACAATCGAACTCGAAGCAAAGAAGATTACAATGCTCGGACAGGTTTACTCAACTATTCCTTTTGAAGTTATGACTTCTAAAGAGGTTCGTGAAGATGTCCGCTTAAAATACCGTTATTTGGATTTAAGAAATGAAAAAGTAAAGAACAACATGATTTTCCGTTCACAGGTTATCGCATTTTTACGTCAGAAGATGACAGAAATGGGATTCCTTGAAATTCAGACACCGATTCTTTGTGCTTCTTCACCGGAAGGCGCAAGAGATTATATCGTACCGTCCAGAAAATACAAGGGCAAGTTCTACGCTCTGCCACAGGCACCACAGCAGTATAAGCAGCTGTTAATGGTATCCGGTTTTGATAAGTATTTCCAGGTTGCACCGTGCTTCCGTGATGAAGATGCAAGAGCAGACCGTTCACCGGGAGAATTCTATCAGTTAGACTTTGAAATGAGCTTTGCAACACAGGAAGATGTCTTCCGTGTGGGTGAAGAAGTGCTGACAGCCGCATTTGAAAAGTTTGCACCGGAAGGTTATGAAGTAACAAAGGCACCGTATCCGATTATCAGCTACAAGCAGGCAATGTTAGAGTTCGGTACAGATAAGCCGGATTTAAGAAATCCGCTTCGTATTATTGATGTAACAGATTTCTTCCAGAGATGTACATTTAAGCCGTTTATCGGAAAGACAGTCCGTGCCGTAAAGGTTCATGCAAATATGTCTAAGGGCTTCCATGAAAAGCTGTTGAAGTTTGCAACAGGCATTGGCATGGGCGGACTGGGTTATCTGGAAGTTCTTGAAGATTTATCTTATAAGGGACCGATTGATAAGTTTATCCCGGACGATATGAAGAAGGAATTCTTAGAACTTGCAGGACTTGAAGCCGGAGATACAATTTTCTTCATGGCAGATAAGGAAGAAAGAGCTGCATACTTTGCAGGACAGATTCGTACAGAACTTGGTACAAAGCTTGACTTACTGGAAAAGAACGCATACCGTTTCTGCTACATTAATGACTTCCCAATGTTTGAAAAAGACCCTGAAACAAAGAAGATTGGATTTACACACAACCCATTCTCTATGCCACAGGGCGGTCTTGAAGCATTAAATACAATGGACCCGTTAGATATCTTAGCTTACCAGTATGATATTGTCTGCAACGGTGTAGAATTATCATCCGGTGCCGTAAGAAACCACGATATGCAGATTATGGTAAAGGCATTTGAAATTGCAGGCTATGATGAAGAAGTATTAAAAGAAAAGTTTGGCGCACTCTACAATGCGTTCCAGTTCGGTGCACCGCCACACGCCGGTATGGCACCTGGTATCGACCGTATGATTATGTTACTGCGCAACGAAGAAAATATCCGTGAAATTATTCCGTTCCCAATGAGCGGTACAGCACAGGATTTAATGTGCGGCGCACCAAACGAAGTAACAGAACAGCAGTTAAGAGAAGTGCATATCAAAGTGCGTGATTAAATATTGACCTGCGGCGCACAAGCGCCTGCGGAATGGAGAGAAGTGTGAAAAAGCCATAAATTAGAGCTTTTTCACACAGATATTTTGTGGAGCAGGCACCACAAAATATCTTTTATCGCAGGACGGATATGAAAATCCGCCCGCGAATCCTCCGGCGCATAACGCCTGCGGAATGGAGAGGAAATATGGCAAATGTAATTAGTGACGAAACCATTGAATATGTCGGCATTCTGGCAAAGTTAGAGCTTTCTGACGAGGAAAAGGAAGCAGCTAAAAAAGATATGGCAAGCATGTTAGACCATATTGATAAGTTAAATGAACTGGATACAACGGGCGTTGAACCGATGTCCCATGTATTCCCGGTTGAAAATGTGATGCGTGAAGATGTCGTAACCAACGGGGACGGCAGTGAAGCCACACTTGCAAATGCACCGGAACGGAAAGAAGATGCATTTGTTGTGCCAAAGACAGTCGATTAAGTAAAACGGTAGCGTGAAACGCTTCGGAATGGAGATAAATATGAGTTTGTTGGAATTGACAGCCGTGGAACTGGCAAAAGAAATCAAAGCCGGTAAAACCACAGCAGTAGAGGCAATGAAAGCAGTGTTGGAACAGATTGAAAAAACAGAAGAAACGTATCACTGCTATATCACGATAGATAAAGAAAAAGCAATGCAGGCAGCCAAAGAAGCACAGGAAAAGATTGAAGCCGGAACACTGACCGGACCTTTAGCCGGTGTGCCGGTTGCCATTAAGGACAACCTTTGTACAAAGGGCGTTGTGACAACGTGTGCATCAAAGATTCTGGAAAATTTTGTCCCGCAGTATGATGCAGAAGCCGTTGTGAAATTACAGGAAGCCGGTGCGGTTATGATTGGTAAGACCAACATGGATGAATTTGCCATGGGTTCTACCACAGAAACCTCTGCATATGGCGTTACAAAAAATCCACGCAACCCGGAACACGTACCGGGTGGTTCTTCAGGCGGTTCGGCAGCAGCGGTTGCGGCAGACGAGTGCTTTTTTGCATTGGGTTCTGATACAGGTGGTTCTATCAGACAGCCTGCATCTTACTGCGGTGTTGTCGGCATGAAACCGACATACGGAACCGTATCCCGTTACGGACTGGTCGCTTACGGTTCATCCTTAGACCAGATTGGACCGCTCTGCAAGGACGTAACCGATTGTGCAACGATTATGGAAGTCATCGCTTCCCATGATTTAAAGGATTCTACATCGGTAGAGCGCAAAGATACCGATTTTACAAGTGCGCTGGTTGATGATGTAAAAGGCATGAGAATCGGCATTCCAAAGGATTACTTCGGGGAAGGCTTAGACCCTGATGTCAAGGCATCGGTGCTGAATGCAGTTGAAGTCTTAAAGGCAAAGGGAGCAATTGTTGAAGAATTTGATTTGAGCCTTGTAGAATATGCAATTCCTACGTATTATACGATTGCGGCAGCAGAAGCCAGTTCCAATCTGGAACGTTTTGACGGTGTAAAATACGGATACCGTGCAAAGGATTACGAAGGTCTGCACAATATGTACAAAAAGACCCGTTCCGAGGGCTTCGGACCGGAAGTTAAGAGAAGAATTATGCTGGGTTCTTTCGTATTAAGCTCAGGCTATTACGATGCGTACTACTTAAAGGCACTGCGTGTTAAAGCGCTGATTAAAAAAGCATTTGACGAAGCATTTGCAAAATATGATGTCATTATCGGACCGGCTGCACCGACAACCGCACCGAAGCTTGGCAGCTCTTTAAGTGACCCGATTAAAATGTATTTAAGTGATATTTACACCATTTCCGTAAACCTTGCAGGTCTGCCGGGCATGACCGTGCCTTGCGGAACGGATAAGAACGGTCTGCCGGTCGGTATGCAGCTTATCGGCAACTGCTTTGAAGAAAAGAAACTCATTCAGACAGCTTATACGTATGAACAGAGCAGAAAGGAGAACTAAAATTATGGCAAAAGAATATGAAACCGTCATTGGTCTAGAAGTCCATGTAGAACTTGCAACCAAAACAAAGATTTTCTGCGGCTGTTCTACAGCCTTCGGAGGTTCTCCAAACAGCCATACATGCCCTGTCTGCACCGGTATGCCGGGTTCGCTTCCGGTATTAAACAAGCAGGTTGTGGAATATGCGGCGGCAGTCGGTCTTGCAACCAACTGTACGATTACACAGAATTGTAAATTTGACCGTAAGAATTATTTTTACCCGGATAATCCGCAGAATTATCAGATTTCACAGTTATATCTGCCAATCTGCCGCAATGGTCATGTCGATATTGAACTGGAAGACGGCACGACAAAGCAGATCCGGATTCATGAAATCCATATGGAAGAAGATGCCGGAAAACTGGTTCACGATGAATGGGACGATGTATCTTATGTGGATTACAACCGTTCCGGTGTGCCGTTAATCGAAATCGTATCCGAACCGGATATGAGAAGTGCAGAGGAAGTTATCGCTTACCTGGATAAGTTAAGACTGATTATCCAGTATCTGGGTGCTTCTGACTGTAAGCTTCAGGAGGGTTCTATGAGAGCCGATGTCAACCTGTCTGTCAGAGAAGCCGGCAGTGAAGCCTTCGGTACAAGAACCGAAACAAAGAACTTAAATTCCTTCAGTGCCATTGCAAGAGCCATTGAAGCGGAAAAGAACCGTCAGATTGACCTGATTGAATCCGGCGAGGCCGTTGTACAGGAAACAAGAAGATGGGACGACAATAAGGAATATTCATATGCCATGCGTTCAAAGGAAGATGCGCAGGATTACCGCTATTTCCCGGATCCGGACCTTGTACCGGTGCATATCAGTGATGCGTGGTTAGAGGAAATCCGTTCCCGCCAGCCGGAATTTAAGACGGAAAAAATGGCAAGATACAAAGAAGAATTTGGAATCCCGGACTATGATATCGGTATTCTTACGGATTCCAAAAAGCTTGCGGATTTATTTGAAGCCACCACGGCAATCTGCAGCCAGCCAAAGAAGGTTTCCAACTGGTTAATGGGCGAAACGATGCGCATTTTAAAGGAAAAGGAAATGGAACCGGAAGACATTACATTTTCACCGGAAAACCTTGCAAAGCTGATTGGTCTTGTTGAAGCAGGAACAATTAACGGTTCAGTTGCAAAGGAAATCTTTGAAAAGATTTTCGATGAGGATATTAATCCGGAACAGTACGTGGAAGAACACGGCTTAAAGCAGGTCAATGACGAGGGCGCACTCCGTGCGACAATTGAAGAAGTCATTGCGGCAAATCCACAGTCCGTTGAAGATTACAGAAACGGTAAGGAAAAGGCAATCGGATTTTTAGTCGGTCAGACAATGAAAGCCATGAAGGGCAAAGCAAACCCGGGCATGGTCAATCAGATTTTAAAAGAATTATTGTAAAATGTATGCGCGGTAAATTTAGTTTTGCCGCGCATATCACAAAATAGCGGCTGTATGCAGGCAGAATGGAGTACATAAATGACAGGAGCAGATTTTTTAATTACCCTGCCGGAATTTCCGGATAAAAAGGTGAGCATTAAAGATTTCGGTGCAGTGGAAAATCAGACAGACATTGCGGGAAGCAAAAGAAATGCGGCGGCAATCAACAGTGCCATGAGTGTTATTTCAAACGAGGGCGGCGGAACGGTTGTGATTCCGAAAGGAATCTGGATTACCGGACCGATCCGTCTGCAAAGCAATGTGTGTCTGTATTTAGAGCACGGCGCGGTTGTAAAGTTTTCAAAAAATATAGAGGAGTACCCGCTGATTCTGACCAATTACGAGGGACAGGAGTGTATCCGTACTGTTTCACCGGTTACGGCAGACCATGCAGAAAATATTGCAATCTGCGGTGATGGTGTGATTGACGGAAGCGGCGACTTATGGCGGCCGGTCAAACAGTTTAAGATGACGGAGCGCCAGTGGGCAGAGCTGATGAAGAAAAACAGCAATGTCCTCGATACCAAAGAGGGAGGAATCTGGTTTCCGACAGAATCAGCCTTTCTGGGCAATGAAAAGAATATCCAGAAGGACGAAAAAGATGCTTTAAAGAAAGCGGAACAGCATTATGACTTTTACCGTCCGGTTATGGTAAGCCTTGAATACTGCGACAGGGTGCTGCTAGAGGGCGTGACCTTTATGAATTCACCGGCATGGAATATTCACCCGTTTTTCTGTACGAATCTGACGGTAAAGGACGCAGTGATCCGCAATCCGTACTATGCGCAGAACGGGGATGGCATCGATGTGGAATCCTGTAACGGTGTTGAAATCTATAATTGTACGTTTGAAACGGGTGATGATGCAATCTGCATCAAATCCGGTAAAAATGCAGAGGCGCGTACCTTTGAAGGTCCTTGTGAAAATGTGTATATCCATGACTGCCTTGTCAATGAAGGACACGGCGGCTTCGTTGTGGGCAGTGAAATGTCCCGCGGCGTAAAGCACGTTTTGGTGGAAAACTGTACATTTTTAGGTACGGATGTCGGTGTGCGCTTTAAGAGTGCCATGGGACGCGGCGGCGTGGTAGAGGATATTGAGGTAAGCCATATCCAGATGACCGGTATCAAGCATGAGGCAGTGATTCTTACAATGTCTTATGTGCTTAATCTTTTAAACCGCGAACAGGGTGCAGAAGGATTTTCAGAAGACGATATTCCATATTTTAAGAATATCACCATGCACAATATCAACTGCATGGGCGCAGAAACAGCCGTAAAAATTGAGCCGATGCAGGGAAAACCGGAAACAATCAGTGATATTACAATCAGGGATTCATGGTTTGAAGCAGAAAAAGAAAATGTCATTGACGGTGTGAATATCCACATCGAAGCATAATAAATATACGACAAATAGCTGTGTAAAAATGTCTTTTAAAAAGCGTTTTTACACGGCATTTTTAAAATAAGAGCAGGAAAAAGCATGGAATATCAGATTTTAATTGTGGATGATGATAAGGATTTATCGTGGATAATTGCAGAAATGTTACAGGATTATGGGTATAAAGTATTGTGTGCCGCAGACAGTGCATATGGATACGACACCTGAAAAGCGCATGAAATTTGCCGAAGTTATTATCAGAAAATGTGATGAAGTATCGGCTCTGACCAACGACTTATTTTTACATGCGCTTTCCGATATGGACAAATTGGAAATGAATATGCACGAAGTGAAGCTGTGCGCGTTTATGCGGAAAGCGGTAGCGGAGCTTATCAGTGATATGGACAGTGTACGGCTTATCCTGCCGGATTCGGAATGGGTGATTTCAGCTGATGAAAAAAGGCTCATGCAGCTTACGGAAAACATTTTAAATAATGCAGCAAAATATGGGGAAATGCCAGTGGATATTACAATACGGCAGAAAGATAACGATACGGTGCAGATAAATTTTAAAGATTATGGAAATAGAATGAAAGACGAAGACATACCGTTTGCGCTGATTGTGGTTATCATGTTCTGCCACAGAATGTTTTTGCAGGAAAAAACGGATATCGGTATTTTAAAGGCAATGGGACGGACATCCATACAGCTTCGGTTGTCGTTTGGACTGCGCTTTTTAATGCTTGCGGTATCGGGAGCAGTGCCGGGAGTGATTTGCTCTGTTCTTTTGTCGGGAAAGCTTCTGACTGCAATATTAAAGCCAATGGGGATTACACATTTAATCATTTCACTGCGCCCGGCTTCGGTGCTGTTTCCGATAGGACTTATCTGTGTCAGTTTCTTTTTATTTGCGTTTTTGGTATCCCGCGGGATAAAAAAGCTTTCCGCTACTGTACTAATTGCGGAGTAGAAATGAGATTTTCTATATTGATTTTGCCAAAAGTGTGTTATATAATTTTATAGTTAATACAGCAAAATTTTATGGAGGAGTCAATGAAGAACTATCTTAATCAGACCGACAAAACGGTTGAAGATGAATTACATGATGAATGTGGTGTTTTCGGCGCATATGATTTCGACGGAAATGATGTAGCATCAACGATTTATTATGGTTTATTTGCATTACAGCACCGAGGACAGGAAAGCTGCGGTATTGCAGTCAGTGACACAGAAGGCCCGAAGGGAAAAGTCCTTGCACACAAGGATATGGGACTTGTCAATGAAGTGTTTAATGCAAAAAATCTTGAGAATTTAAAAGGAAATATCGGTGTTGGACATGTCAGATATTCCACAGCTGGAAGCAGTGTCAGAGAGAATGCCCAGCCACTGGTTTTAAATTATGTAAAAGGGACACTGGGACTTGCTCACAACGGTAATCTTTTAAATGCACTGGAATTAAGAGAAGAACTTTCTTACACAGGAGCAATTTTCCAGACTACCATTGATTCTGAAGTAATTGCATATTTAATTGCCAGACAGAGATTAAAGGTTGGAACCGTTGAAGAGGCGGTAAAGGGTGCAATGCAGAAGTTAAAAGGTGCATATTCCCTTATTGTCATGAGTCCCAGAAAGTTAATCGGCGCAAGAGACCCGTTTGGCTTTAAGCCGCTTTGTATCGGCAAGCGTGACAATGCGTATTTTCTGTCATCAGAAACCTGCGCACTTGATACGGTCGGTGCAGAATTTGTCCGTGACGTGCTTCCGGGTGAAATCGTAACGATTACAAAGGACGGTATTGCATCGGATACCAGTCTTTGTCAGGAAAAGAAAGCAAGATGTATTTTTGAATATATCTATTTTGCCCGTCCGGACAGCGATATCGACGGCATGAGCGTTTACGAATCCCGTATCAATGCAGGAAAGATTCTTGCAAAGACACATCCGGTAGAAGCAGACCTTGTTGTCGGTGTGCCTGAATCCGGAAATGCGGCGGCACTTGGCTATTCTATGCAGTCCGGTATTCCATACGGCAATGCTTTTATTAAGAACAACTATGTAGGACGAACCTTTATTAAGCCGAAGCAGGAGCAGCGCGAGTCCAGCGTAAAGGTAAAGTTAAATGTTTTAAAAGAAGCGGTGGCAGGCAAAAGGGTTGTCATGATTGATGATTCCATTGTGCGCGGTACAACGAGTGCAAGAATTGTCAGCCTGTTAAAGAATGCAGGCGCAGCAGAGGTGCATGTAAGAATCAGTTCTCCTCCGTTTAAGCACCCATGCTACTTCGGAACGGATATTCCGTCAGAAGACCAGCTGATTGCTTCAGGACACACCGTAGACGAAATCTGCAAGCTGATTGGTGCAGATTCCCTCGGCTATCTGGAAGTAGACCGTTTAAGTGAAATGATTAACGGACAGAAAGATTACTGTGATGCCTGCTTTACCGGAAATTATCCGATAGAGCCACCGACACAGGATATCCGTGGCGAAATGGGCTAAACAGACAGAGAAGTAAAGCTTTCTTCGATCGGTTTGATGAAACGGCACGAATGGAGAATGAGAATATACAGACTGTATATAATATGTGATATATAAATACACTCAGTACATAAAGTATGAAAGATGTATAGAATGTGTGCAATATATAGAGTGATGTAAAAAAGAAAGGCGGATTAAATCATGAACGACAGATACCAGACACCGCTTGCAGAACGTTATGCAAGCAAGGAAATGCAGTACATTTTTTCACCGGATATGAAATTTAAGACATGGAGAAGACTTTGGATTGCACTTGCCGAAACAGAAAAGGAATTAGGACTTGATATTACAGACGAGCAGATTGCCGAATTAAAGGCACATAAAGACGATATCAACTACGAAGATGCCAAGAAGCGTGAAAAGGAAGTACGCCACGATGTAATGTCACACGTTTACGCATATGGTTTACAGTGTCCGAAAGCAAAGGGCATTATCCACTTAGGCGCAACTTCATGTTACGTAGGCGATAACACCGACATTATTATTATGACAGAGGGCTTAAAACTGGTTCGTAAAAAGTTAGTCAACGTTATCAACGAACTTTCAAAGTTTGCGGACAAGTATAAGGCACAGCCGACACTGGCATTTACACATTTCCAGCCTGCACAGCCGACCACTGTCGGTAAGAGAGCAACACTGTGGCTCAATGAACTGGTTATGGACTTAGAAGACCTCGACTACGTGCTTTCAACTATGAAGCTGCTCGGATGTAAGGGTACAACCGGAACACAGGCTTCTTTCTTAGAGCTGTTTAACGGCGACCATGAAAAGATTAAGCAGATTGATAAAAAGATTGCACAGAAAATGGGCTTTGAAGCATGTCATCCGGTGTCAGGACAGACTTATTCAAGAAAAGTAGATACAAGAGTATTAAATATTCTTGCAGGCATTGCGGCAAGCGCACATAAGTTCTCTAACGATATCCGCTTATTACAGCATTTAAAGGAAATCGAAGAACCGTTTGAAAAATCACAGATTGGTTCATCAGCCATGGCTTATAAGAGAAATCCGATGAGAAGTGAAAGAATGGCATCTTTAGCAGATTATGTTATCTGTGATGCGTTAAATCCGGCAATCGTATCTTCTACACAGTGGTTTGAAAGAACACTGGACGATTCAGCCAACAAGAGATTATCCGTTCCGGAAGGATTTTTAGCAGTAGACGGTATTTTAGACCTTTACTTAAATGTTGTAGACGGACTGGTTGTATATGATAAGGTTATCAACAGAAGACTGATGTCAGAACTTCCGTTCATGGCAACCGAAAATATCATGATGGACGCTGTAAAGGCAGGCGGCGACAGACAGGAACTGCACGAAAGAATCCGCGAGCTTTCTATGGAAGCAGGCAAGCGTGTAAAGCAGGAAGGCTTAGACAACAATCTGCTTGAATTAATCGCAGCAGATCCGATGTTTAACGTAACGCTTGGAGAATTACAGGCAAAATTAGACCCGATGAAGTATGTCGGACGTTCTAAGGAACAGGTTGAAGAATACTTAGCAGAAGTAATTCAGCCGATTCTTGCTGCAAGCAAAGACGAGCTGGGCATGACAGCAGAGATTAACGTATAAAAAGGAAAAAGAAACAGCTGATAACGGCATTGTATATTGGTAGACAGCGATATACAGTGCCGTTATTTTTATGGTATAATGCAAGCGTGGATTTTTTAAATCGTAATTTAATTATTTAAGGGATGAATAATGAATAATAAGTCAATTATCAAAGGTTTTTTATTTCCAACATTGCTTCAGATAACTGTTGTTGCGGCACTGGTTGGGATACTAAAAGCAAAAGGGTATGAATTGGGATACAATTCGTTTTTGGGAATGGTTTTTATTATATTTGGCGGTGTGTCATCTGCACTTTGGGGTGTATTTTACCAAATCAAATATAATGCTAAAAGACCGTTAAGTATATTAAAAGATTTTTTCGATATAAAGCAATCAATTAAAATCTATGCAGTAGTACTGGTATTTTTATTTATGGATTTTTGTTCTGTGATAGTAAGTAAAGGATTTAAAATAGAAAGTTTACTGATTCTGCTAGTTCTTTTCTTTAAGGCAATAGCATTTGGCGGAATAGAAGAAATAGGCTGGAGATATTCGTTTCAACCTTGCTTAGAGAAAAAGATTCCATATATTGCTGCAACGATTATTACTTTTTTGTGTTGGAGCATATGGCATTTCCTGTTCTTTTATATTGATGGCAGTATAGAAATTGTTAATGTTCCGTATTTCTTATTGGGATTATTAACAAACTGTTTTATTTTTTCGGCGTTGTTTGCATATTCAAATAGTTTGTGGATATGTGTAATGACACATGCCTTAATTAATACATTATCCCAAATTACTGTAAATGATAATGCACTTATAGGTAATATATTCAAAGTAGTATGTATATGTTTTGCGTGTTTTTTATTTCATGTATCAAAGAGGAAAAGAATATAAGTTATTGTATCCCCGCAGATCGAAAGTTGTTTAATGGAGAATGTATGAAGAAGAGAATAAC
>ERZ1106951.584-NODE-584-length-36016-cov-6.588916_pt1 | contig 36016 bp, 27 predicted proteins | sample MGYA00403676_ERZ1106951 | MGnify/ENA primary metagenome ERZ1106951 (study PRJEB35170, sample SAMEA104062398) | human gut metagenome | biome: human gut; feature: human-associated habitat; material: faeces | place: Denmark | collected 2012-04-23 ...
GTTGCTCTCACAAGGACATTAAGTATAATACTATAAGTCCCTGTGAAAGTCAATACCTAAAATTAAAATTTTTTATATTTTTTGAAATTCCCGAATTGTTTTAACTATTAGCATAATTGTTTGGGACAGGGGTCAGACCCCGTGTCCCAGAACTGGGACATGGGGTCTGACCCCTGTCCCATCAGGCTATGCTAACAGCTTCTCCATCTCATCGAGAAGTCCGGCAAATACATCAAGACCTGTCTTGATGGCGTCCGGCTTAGACATATCCACGCCCGCAATCTTTAAAAGCTCGATTGGATAATCTGAACCGCCGCTTGACAAGAACTTCATGTAGCGGTCAACTGCCGGCTGTCCCTCCTTGCGGATCATTGATGCTATCGCAACTGCTGCCGAGAAGCCCGTAGCATACTGGTATACATAGAATGGTGTGTAGAAGTGAGGTATTCTTGCCCACTCAACCTCAATATCCTTATCGACCACCATATCCGGTCCGAAGTACTCCTTGTTGAGCTCATAGTACATCTCGTTAAGAGACTTTGCTGTGAGACTCCTGCCCTGCTCCGCCATCTCATGTGCCTTCTTTTCAAACTCAGCGAACATCGTCTGGCGGTATACGGTTCCCTTGAAGCTGTCAAGGAAATGATTGATGAGGTATGCCTTCTCATTCTTATCCTTCGCATTATCTATAAGGTAGAAATTGAGGAGTGCCTCATTACATGTCGAAGCAACCTCAGCGACAAAGATTCTGTATGCAGCGTATACAAGAGGCTGTGTAGAATTTGACTTGTAGCTGTGAAGCGCATGTCCCATCTCATGTGCAAGAGTGAACATTGAATCTAAGTTGTCCTGATGATTTAAAAGCACATAAGGGTGTACACCGTTAGGTCCCCATGAGTAAGCTCCGCTTCTCTTTCCCTCATTCTCATATACATCAATCCAACCGCCGTTGAAGCCCTTATCAAGAAGCTCTATGTAATCCTTTCCAAGAGGTGCAACGCCCTTCTTTACGATTTCCTTTGCCTCCTCAAATGAGATATGCATATCAAAATCCTTCACCATAGGAGTGTACACATCATACATGTGAAGCTCATCCACGCCGAGTGCTTTCTTGCGGAGCTTAACATAACGGTGCATAAGAGGGAGCCCCTCATGGATTGTGTCGATAAGATTGTCATATACTGAGATTGGAATATTTCCGTCAAACAGATATGACTCAATGCTTGAGTTGTATTTTCTCACCTTTGCTGAGAACATATCACCCTTCACCAGAGATTCATAATTGGCAGCTATAGTATTTTCAAAATTCTTGTATGCGCCGTGCATCCGGGTGAAAGCATCCTTGCGGACTCTCCTGTCATTGCTTCTTATGAAAATTCCGTATCTTCCATGTGTTAATGTTACGTCCTCGCCATTCTCATCCTTTATTGTTCCGAACCTGACATCAGCGTTGTTAAACATGCCGAAAACCTTCTTTGGTCCTCCAAGAACATCCTCGGCTGAAGCTAATACAGCCTCCATATCAGGCGATAACACATGCGGCTTTCTTCTTGAAATATACTCCCACTTCTTTGCATAGAGCTTAAGCTCCTCACACTCACTCATATATCTGTCGACAACCGCATCATCTATGGTGAGCATCTCAGGACTTATAAAAGACAGCAGCTCACCTGTCTTTACCATAATATTCTCAGCTTCGCCCGAAAGTGCCTGTGACTCCGGATTGGCTGTATCCTGATCATAGAGCTGATGTGCATAACAGTAGATACGGTCAAGTAAATTCGTGAGCTTGTCATCAAGCTTGAACACTGCAAGCATATTGGCACTGCTCTCACCGATTTTACCCTTATAGCCTTCTATCTCCTCAGCAACCTTAAGCGCCTCGGCATACTCCTCTCTCCAAGCGGCAACATCCGGATAAATATCCTCAAGTCTCCATGTGTATTTCTTGTCTGTCTCACTTCTTTTTAATACTTTATTAGCCATTGCATCCTCCCTTGGTTGGACTTATAATATTCCTGTCCTATACGGGTACATGAAACTACCCCCGAATAGAAATAATATACAACAAAACCGCAGCAATGACAAGAGAAGTATCTTCATTACATACCGGTCTGCTCAAAACAGAACACACATAATTTGTATAAACGGAGATTAACATGCAAAAAAAATGCAAACTCACACTTTCAGATATAGAAGCCTTTATAGATAACTGCTCCGAAGCAGCATCCGAAGCTTATGAACCGTATATTGATTTTGACCGCGAGCCGGACATCATAAGCTCACGTCTTCAGCCCGCGCTGCTCCATAACAGCGGAATTGAATTATTTGAGGATGATAACGTGCCGGCGCTCTACCTTATAAACAGCGCACACGGTCTTATCGGCTGCTGCACTGCATTCACATATTACGATAATGACGGCACACTCACGCATGAGTTGTCCGTGCTCATCGCCCCTGAATACCGACGCCATGGTCTGGGACGCATGCTTGTAATGCAGATGTTATCAGTCATTGAAGCTGTTTATACGAAAAACAGAAGCGACATTGCCCCAGCCGGCAGTGCTGCTACAGTCACAGACCGCGTTGACATAGCCGGCGGTACCGGTACATCCACAGGTCACAATGACGAAATTATAGATTCCTTTGACAAGGTTCGTGTCCTGTTAGTCGGCAGCAACGAATATTTTGCCGGGAGCTGTGGCTTTATCTACTCACACAGCGAACACTTTATGACCAGGAAGTCCTACAATGATAATTATATTTCAATACAGCATTCGTCCACACAGCAGACACCTGACATCAACATCCGGAATGTAAATACATCCGATTTAAAATCAGCACTGATATACTCCCGGTCTTCCATCTCCATCACCCGCACCTCCCACAGGACGCCCGGGCACCACACCTACCGCCTATTCTGTGACGGCAGGAGTGCTTCTAAATGTACCGTGTCAGAGTGCAGTGACTACGTGAACATTGCCAATGTCTACACCAACAAAAAATACCGCGGACAAGGCTTTGCCGGGCTGCTCATAGACACCGCAGCCGCCGACTTTCCGCAAAAGAAGCTTCTATTGCAGGTATCGGGCAGCAATACAGCCGCAATCCGCGCCTACACAGGCAATGGCTTTACATTCTATAAAACATTTGACTATTATGTTGCTGCTTTATCATAAAAAAGAGCTGTAACCCGCCGAAGAACTAATCTTCCACAGGCTGCAGCTCTTTTATTATTCTTTTTAATACATGAAATCCCTCAATAACACAATCACTGCATGCTTACTGCAGATTCGTATATCCCATCAGGTACTCGTCAACCTCCTTTGCGGCGTCGCGACCCTCACGGATTGCCCACACAACAAGAGACTGGCCTCTGTGCATATCTCCGGCGGTGAATACCTTGTCGACATTGGTCGCATGCTTTCCAGGTGCCGTATCGACATTGGTTCGTGCATTGAGCGTCACACCGAATGCGTCGGCAACATACTTCTGGGTGCCTAAGAAACCTGCGGCGATAAGCACAAGGTCTGCCTCAAGCTCGAACTCACTTCCTGCTACCTCCGCCATCATCATGCGCCCTGTCTTTTCGTCCTTCTTCGACTCAAGCTTCACACACTTTACCTTACAGAGCTTTCCGTTCTTGTCCTTTATGAACTCCTTGACGGTGGTCTGATATAATCTAGGATCCTTTCCGAATACCGCGATTGCCTCCTCCTGACCATAATCCGTCTTGCAGACTCTAGGCCACTGTGGCCATGGATTGTTCTCAGCGCGTGTGTCCGGAAGCTTAGGCATCATCTCAAGCTGTACAACAGAGGCACAGCCAAGACGTATTGATGTTCCGACACAGTCATTTCCTGTATCTCCGCCTCCGATAACAACAACCTTCCTGCCCTTAGCGTCGATATACTTCTTATCCGCTAAATCAGAATCAAGCAGGCTCTTCGTCACGGATGTAAGGTAATCCACCGCAAAGTGTATTCCCTGTGCATCCCTTCCCGGTGCATTTATGTCTCTTGGATTGGCTGCACCACAGCAGAGAACAACTGCGTCATAGTCCTTTAACACCTTAGCCGCCTTCACATTATCACCGACATTGGCATTGGTGACGAACTCTATCCCATCCGCCTCCATGATATTGATTCTTCTGTCAATGATATGCTTCTCAAGCTTCATGTTGGGAATACCATAACGAAGAAGTCCTCCAACCCTGTCGGCACGCTCAAATACAGTTACCTTATGTCCTCTCTTGTTTAAGAGGTCTGCTGTGGCAAGTCCGGACGGACCTGAGCCGATAACGGCAACCCTCTTGCCGGTTCTTACCTTAGGTGGATCAGGTGCCACATAGCCTTGTTCAAATGCGTTCTCAATGATTGTCTTTTCATTCTCCTTTGTACTCACCGGCGAACCATTAAGTCCGCAGGTACATGCCGCCTCACACAGTGCCGGACATACCCTCGAAGTAAACTCAGGGAAATTGCTTGTCTTAGCAAGCCTGTTATATGCCCTGTGAAGATTGCCACTGTAGAGAAGATCATTCCACTCAGGTATCAGATTGTTGAGAGGACAGCCTGACACCATCCCCTTTAACAGCTTACCCGACTGGCAGAACGGAACCCCGCAATCCATGCATCGTGCCGCCTGCTGCCTCTGCTCCTCAATGGTGAGCGGAGTGTGAAACTCATTGAAATTCTTTATTCTGTTCTTTGGCTTGACAGCCTCGCTGTCAACTCTCTCATAATCTAAAAATCCTGTCGGCTTTCCCATGAATTTCCCTCCTTACTTCGCTGCTTTATTAGCATAGAATGCTTCAATCTGTGCCTGCTCACTTGAAAGACCCTTCTCTTCCATCTGAACGATTCTCTGCATCATTCTCTTATAGTCATGAGGTACAATCTTCTTGAACTTAGGAAGATAATCTCCGAAATTGTCAAGAATCTGCTTACCCTTTATAGAGTTAGTGTATGCTACATGCTGCTGTATCATTTCCTTTAACTCTAATACATCATACTTGTCCGTCACTTCCTCAGTCGATACAAGCTCCTTGTTAAGCTTCTTGTAAAGACTGCTGTCCTCGTCAAGCACATAAGCAATACCACCGCTCATACCTGCGGCGAAGTTCTTCCCTGTTTTTCCAAGGATAACTACCCGTCCACCGGTCATGTACTCACAGCCATGGTCACCCACGCCCTCGACAACCGCCTTTGCACCAGAATTACGGACGCAGAAACGCTCACCGGCGACACCATTTATATACGCCTCACCGCTCGTTGCACCATAGAGAGCCACATTACCGATGATGATATTCTCATCCTGCTTAAATCCGGATCCGGTAGGTGGATATACCACAAGCTTTCCTCCTGAAAGTCCCTTGCCGAAGTAGTCATTGCTGTCTCCCTCAAGGCACATCGTAAGTCCCTTAGGGATAAATGCTCCGAAGCTCTGTCCGCCAGCGCCATGGCACATTATAGTGAAGGTATCCTCAGGAAGTGTGTCATCGTAGAGTCTTGTAATCTCAGAGCCGAACATAGTACCGAATGAACGGTCGGTGTTCTTTACATCTATTTCTATGCTTCTCTTCTGCTTCTTCTCAAGAGCCTGCCCCAGCTTCTTTAACAGAACCTTCTCATCAAGAGTTTTTTCAAGCTCGAAGTTATATACATTCTTGTGAAGATAGTCAATCTTCTCCTTGCCTGCATAAGGATTATCAAGAATTACCGAAAGGTCAATCTTTCCTTTCTTGACACCGCTGCCGTCCTTAGCCTGATATAACATATCGGTTCTTCCCACCATCTCGTCGATAGTCTTAAAGCCAAGCTTAGCCATGTATTCCCGAAGCTCCTGTGCAACGAATCTCATAAAGTTCATCACATACTCAGGCTTACCTGTGAATCTCTTTCGAAGCTCCGGATTCTGTGTAGCAATACCTACAGGGCATGTGTCCAGATTACATACTCTCATCATCACACAGCCAAGAGTTACAAGCGGCGCCGTTGCAAATCCAAATTCCTCAGCACCTAAAAGACATGCTACCGCAACATCGCGTCCTGTCATAAGCTTGCCGTCCGTCTCGACAACAACCTTGTTTCTAAGACCGTTCATTATGAGTGTCTGGTGTGCCTCGGCAAGTCCAAGCTCCCAAGGAAGTCCCGCATTGTGGATGGAGCTTCTAGGTGCCGCACCTGTGCCTCCGTCATAGCCCGATACCAGGATAACCTGTGCTCCCGCCTTCGCAACACCTGCCGCTACGGTTCCGACTCCTGCCTCCGATACAAGCTTTACGGATATACGCGCCTTCTTGTTGGCATTCTTAAGGTCGTAGATAAGCTGTGCCAGATCCTCAATCGAATAGATATCGTGATGTGGTGGCGGTGATATAAGACCAACACCCGACGTTGAATGTCTTGTCTTGGCTATCCAAGGATATACCTTTCCGCCCGGAAGATGTCCACCCTCACCAGGCTTAGCACCCTGTGCCATCTTAATCTGAATCTCATCGGCACTCACAAGGTATCTCGATGTGACACCGAAACGTCCCGAGGCTACCTGCTTGATTGCCGAACAGCGGTTGAGGCCATCCGGTCCGATTGTAAGTCTTTCAATATCCTCGCCGCCCTCACCTGAGTTGGACTTTCCGTGAAGTGTGTTCATGGCGATTGCCATTGCCTCATGTGCCTCCTGGGATATAGAGCCGTAAGACATAGCTCCTGTCTTGAAACGTCTCACGATAGAATCTACGCTCTCTACCTCATCTATAGAGATTCCCTTCTCAGGATACTTGAAATCCATAAGACCTCTCAGATTGATTGGCTCAAGCTCCTCATTGATAAGCTTGGAGTATTCCTTGAAGGCAGCATAATCTCCGTTTCTTGTGGCAAGCTGGAGAAGATGGATTGTCTGAGGGTTGTAGAGGTGCTCCTCCTTGCCGCTTCTGAACTTATGGCTGCCTGCACTGTCAAAGGTTGTATCCGTCTGAAGTCCAAGCGGGTCATAAGCTCTGTCATGATTTGCATTGATATCATTCTCGATATCCTTAAGTGTGATTCCACCCACACGACTCACCGTATTGGTAAAATATTTGTCCATAACGCTCTTGTCAATACCGATTGCCTCAAAGATTTTGGAGCCCTGATATGACTGTATTGTAGATATACCCATCTTAGATGCAATCTTTACTATACCGCTGAGAACCGCCCTATTATAATCATCGACTGCCGCATAGTAATCCTTGTTAAGCATTCCAAGGTCTATAAGTTCCCTTATGCTGTCAAGCGCAAGATATGGGTTGACTGCACTCGCACCGAAGCCTAATAGTGTTGCGAAATGATGTACCTCTCTAGGCTCACCGGACTCAAGGATAACCGAAACCTTGGTTCTCTTCTTGGTTCTAACAAGATAGTCCTGCATTGCCGATACAGCAAGCAGTGATGGTATTGCTACATGATTCTCGTCAACTCCTCTGTCCGAAAGAACGAATATATTAACTCCCTCACGGTAATGTCTGTCAGCTTCAACGAAGAGACGGTCGATTGCCTTCTCCATCGATGTATTCTTGTAATATATAATAGGAAGAACCGCAACCTTGAAGCCCTCCTGATTCATATTCTTAATCTTTAACAAATCCGTATTGGTAAGTATCGGATTGTTGACTCTTAATACCTGACAATTTCTCGCCGTCTCCTCAAGGATATTTCCATCAGCTCCCAGATACATTGTAGTCGATGTAACTATCTTCTCTCTGAGTGCATCGATAGGAGGATTCGTAACCTGTGCAAAGAGCTGTTTAAAATAATTAAACAGAGGAACCGTCTTAGTTGAAAGTGCCGCAAGCGGAGTATCGGCTCCCATTGCTGCTATAGGCTCAGTTCCGCCAAGTGCCATAGGCAGAATCGATGTCCTGAAATCCTCGTAGGTGTAGCCGAATGCCTTCTGTAACTTAGCCCGCTCCTCCTTGGAATACTCCTCAACTCTCTGGTTCGGAATCTTTAAATCCTTGAGCATTACGAGGTTGCTGTCAAGCCACTCGCCATACGGTCTTTTTGAAGCGTATTTCTCCTTGAGCTCATCGTCATCTATAACCTCTCCCTTTACCGTATCCACCAGAAGCATTTTGCCCGGTCTTAATCTCTCTTTCACCTTGATATTTGATGTAGGAATATCAAGCACACCAACCTCGGATGAGAGAATAAGCTGGTCATCATTAGTTATATAGTAACGTGATGGGCGAAGACCGTTCCTGTCAAGCACCGCTCCCATGATATCTCCGTCTGAGAAAAGAATGGAAGCAGGTCCGTCCCACGGCTCCATCATTGTCGCATGATATTCATAGAAATCTCTCTTTTTCTGGCTCATGCTCTGATTGTTAATCCAAGGCTCAGGAATAAGTATCATTACCGCAAGAGGAAGTTCAAGACCACTCATCATAAGGAACTCAAGCGTATTGTCAAGCATCGCCGAATCTGAGCCTTCCTGATTTACAATAGGAGTTACCTTGCTCATCTCTCCCTCAAAATACTTAGTCTCCATGGACTCCTCACGCGCATGCATCTTATCGGCATTGCCACGGATGGTATTTATCTCACCGTTATGTACGATTATCCTGTTCGGATGGGCTCTCTGCCAGCTAGGATTTGTATTGGTACTGAAACGCGAATGTACCGTAGCTATCGCAGTCTCATAATCAGGACTGTTCAAATCATCAAAGAAGGTTCTAAGCTGTCCAACAAGGAACATACCCTTGTAGACAATTGTTCTGCTCGATAAAGAAGCGACATATGTATTATCATTACTCTGCTCAAACACTCTTCTCACTACGTAGAGCCTTCTGTCAAAATCCAGTCCCTTTGCTATTCTTGCCGGTTTTTTTATAAAACACTGCCAGATACTAGGCATGCACGCAATTGCCTTAGAGCCTAGTACATCAGGATTAGTCGGAACCTCCCGCCAGCCTAATAGTTCAAGACCTTCCTTCTGGGTAATAATCTCGAACATCTTCTTAGCCTGATTGCGCTTGAACTCATCCTGCGGGAAAAAGAACATACCGACACCATATTCTCTCTCCCCACCTATATTGATTCCGAGTGATTTAGCAACCTTGGAAAAGAATTTATGGGATATCTGGAGCAGAATACCTACACCATCACCGGTCTTGCCTTCCGCATCCTTACCTGCACGGTGTTCAAGATTCTCAACAATCTTCAGGGCATTCTCAACAACCTGATGTGTCTTAACACCCTTGATATTGACAATCGCACCTATACCACAGTTATCGTGCTCAAAATCCGGGCTGTATATTGACGGTTTCACTTCACATACATTGCTCATACAAAACCTCCTTTTATTTTGCTTGAAAAACTTGTACTTAATATACACTTTTTTTATTTCCTTGTAAATATTTATTTTCTTAATATTGTCTGATTATTTGATATTATATTATTGTAATATGTATTGTCTGATATTTCTTGGAATAACATTTTTATTGAATCCAAATATTAAACAAAATAAAAGCCCTTTGAAGATTTTGCAAAGAAAAAAATTATAAATAATAACTCTCAGCAAAACCCTCATGGGGCTTTCAAAATATATTGTCTTAATTGTGTATTCAATTATATGGCTTGCTTTATAACATTTGAAAAATGTAAATTTGTGCATTAAAAATATAAAGCCATAGTTAAATCCGAGTTAATATTCTTATGTGCATGGTAACAATGTTAAAGGAAATTGTAGAAAATTTCTTTTTCTACATGGTTATAATTTCCTTACAGTACCAGTTATCATCTGTCTGGCTCAGTCTTTCCCCCTGTTCAACAATCGGATGACTCGCATCATTTCCGGGGATGAATCTTATGAAACCAATCTGTCCATCAGACATGAGTACCTTCTTCGATACATAGCGTTTTCTCAGGTTCTTAAGAAATATCATCACAAGCTTCCTGTCAAGCCCCTTGAACTCATCCCTGTACAGCATATCGAACACATCAAATGCAAGGTTAGCCTCCTTATAGGTTCTCTTAGCGACCATCGCGTCATATATATCCGAAAGAGTGGTTATTCTGGTTAAAAGTGATATCTCATCCCCCTTAAGCCCATCCGGATATCCATCCCCTGTAAGCTTCTCATGGTGATGTCTTGCAATGTCACGCACAGTCTCCCCGAACTGACTGCCAAGCATCTCATAAGAAAATACCGGATGAAGCTTGACAATATTATATTCAGCCGATGTCAGCCTCCTCGGTGAATTGATAATTTTCTCAGGTATCTTCGTCTTTCCTACGTCATGCAGCAGCCCGGCAAGCACCAGCGTCCTGACATCATCCTCCGGCAGTCCAAGCCACTTACCCATCAGAGCGTTCATAAGCGCAACATTCAGTGAATGTCTCTGCAGACCCTCATCCATCGGTCTTGGGAAATTGATGCATGAGAAGATTGTGACAGGGTCTATCTTGATAAGCTTATCCGATATATTGTCTACAAGCTTGTCAATCTCATCAGCTTCAATCCCTATATCTATATTATGCAGCATGCCATTGACATTATCCGTAAGACTGCTGTAGCCGGAAAGCTTTTCCAGAAGCTCCTGTCTTTTCTCAGGCAGCATATGTTCACTGGCAATAATATCATAAAAGCCTTCCTCATGAACCGTTATATTTCTGTCTCCCTTATTGAAATTATACAGCTTTCTCAGCTTTTCACCAGTCAACACCTCTCCCTTTGGAATCAACAGTGTGTAACCTGTACTGTCATAAATGTTATCCTTAAGCACAAGTCCCTCCCACAGATATTCAATTGGCAGCTTGTGTAAATTTTTCATTTTCATTTTCAAATTGAGTCCCCTCTATTCTGCAGCCATATTCCTCAGTCAGCATATTATCATTCTGTTTTCTAACGACACTGCAATAGAAAATAAGTGCCCTGTTCTCCACATTTATCACCATGCGGAAGCAGTCTCCCTTCTCGAAGCTTCCGCTGTCCATTTTGACAAGTATTCCATCTGAGCTCATATTCACGGTCATAAGCTTCATCGGCTTGTTGAGCCGCACCTCTCTGTCCCCGAAACACAACTCCGTGATAATGCCCTTTGTAAGAAGCTTATATCTTCGTTTCCTGCGATTTTCCTTTTCCCTGTGCCTTCCAAGAAGTACAACCATCTCATTATCTATAACCGCACTTGTAAGATTTCCCTCATACTCATACAGCTTATCCGGTCCGAAAATCAAAACCGTTACATTATAGTTCCCCTTTTGTGCTATGCTGTCGGCACTGATATAGCATATATTCCTGTCCTTGATGAATCTTATTATTCTGGTATCTGCAAGCAGCATTCCGTCCTCTGTTCTCTTAATCAGTATTCTGCGGCTTCTTAAAATATTGTCATTCATATACCACCGCCTCCTTTCAAACCGGCACCCGGTAAATCAGACTATCCGAGCAGTTCCCCTTCTTCCTGAAGCTAATGTAATTTTATCAAAACAAATCCTATCTGTCTATAATACAATATAACCATTATCACACCTTCTGCCTTATTAATTTTATCGTAATTATCCTTTACTTTTTTCACTCCAAACTTATAATTAAATTTATGAGAATGCTGTCGTGGGACATAACAAGCTCTATAAACTTAGCGTGTTTATTATATTCATGCATATCACGACTTTTAGAAGAAGCTTAGATGCTCTTCTACATCTACAATAATTAATTTCCGGAGGTTTCTTATTTATGACTGAGCATAAAAAATTCAGCCTTAAAAGCTTTTTTACACGAAAAAAAATATTTTACTGCATATACATGCTCCTTCTGCTCGTCATAACAGGCTCTCTTAATATAGCTGCGCGGAAAAGTACAGCATTTGCCGAATGGTACTCAACACACATATATAAATTTCTGGTAACCACAGTCGGAAGGCTTGTTGGCTTCCTTCCGTTTTCACTGTATGAGCTTCTTATAATATTGGGAATAGCATTACTTTTCTGGATTATTTTCAGAATCGTTTACCTTATAATAAAGAAGAGGGCAAAAAGAATACTGGCTCTGTTCGCAGGCGTATTTGCACTGTTGCTCACCGTCCTCACACTGTTCACTCTCAACTGCGGGGTCAACTACCACAGAAGACCATTTTCCTACTATTCAGGTCTTACTGTAGCCAGGCAGCCGACGGATGTTCTGACCAGTCTGTGTCAGTCCCTCATAGCCGAGGCAAATGCGCTTGTCCCATATATAGATACCATTGAGGTTCCGGATGATGAGGATGGAACACACTACGGAAGCATATTTTCACTTGATAACACCGACACCGTTGCTGAAGCAGTCAAGGCTATGAACAATCTCGGAACCATATACCCTGTGCTCAATGGTTACTATCCTAAGGCTAAGCCTGTTCTGTTCTCAAAGGTAATGTCCTACGAATTTATAACCGGAGTGTACTCCTTCACCATTGAAGCTAACTACAATAATGACGTTCCGGACTATGTGAAGGCAGACACTATATGCCATGAGCTATCACACCTTCGTGGCTTCATGCGCGAGGATGAAGCGGGCTTCATCGCATACCTTGCCTGCATACACTCAGACAATGTGAACCTTAAGTACAGCGGAATTTTAAATGCACTCTCATACGTTCTTAACTCAGTCTACTCTAATTGCGGAGCGGCAGTCTACACTGAGCTGTACAAGAGCATGGACATACAGCTCATGCGCGATTATCTGTATGACAGCCGATATTGGGATAAATACAGAACCCCTGTTGCAGAGGTGGCAGACGCTGTAAACAACGCCTATCTCGTGGCGAATGCTCAGACTGACGGCGTAAAGAGCTATGGCAGGATGGTTGACCTTCTCCTTGCATACTACATTTCACAAAATAACTAAATTACGCGGACGTATAGAACACCTTTATCAGAGTTCTTAGAATATCTTGCTTCGTACAATGGAGCTGATATGCATAAATATAATACGTTATACACTCACAAATTAGATTGGCATGTTTTGACACACTGTTATCTATTCGTTGCTTATCTCATGCTCTATCTCATTATCGATTGCAAGTTTCACCCTCTCCTGTGTTTTCTTAACCTCAGCATCATGCCCTGTGAGCGCCGCGAACGGAGCGAACTGGGCGGCTCTGTCCGCTATCGGCATGTGAGGTCTGTCCCTTGACACATGATGTGGCATATCTATTATATCGTCATATCTGCTGCTGCCTGCCACATTCTTATAGAATTCCTCACTTATTTCCCCCTGAAAGCTGCCCTCATTCATGCCCTGTGACCTCCGATCTGACCATTACGCGATATCGCCGTCGCGCCATCCTCAAGGTTCATGCCCTTTAATATGGCATTTTTGCCGAATTTCTTCTTGATGTCGAGTACCGCCTGCTGCATCTGACGTTCCTTGGCAAGCTGCTTCTTCTCCTGCTCCTTCTCACGCTCAAGCTTCTCGTAGTCGGTAAACAAATCAAGCTGTGTAAATTCCGGCTCATCATCCGCAAGACTCTCATCCACCACCTTGCAGGCAACCACATTTATTCTCCTCACAAGAAGATTTCTGTTGATTATCCTGTCAAAAAGATCCATCATTGCATCTATAATCAGCTTCGTTGAGGAAGTCCTGTGTGCAAGATTCTGTGTTCCGTGTGCATGCTTTGGTATCCTTCTTCCGTAGCCGTCTAACACAATCTCACCCTTATACTTTTTGGCAATCTCCGGATTGGTGAGGTTCTCAACGTCATAGCCGATGGTGAGCACAAGCTGGTTCGTGACAAGGTGCTTATCAACAAGTCCAAGCACCAGCCCATCCGTCATTTCCTTGACAATGAGCCTTGCCTTGTCCGCAGTGTACGGACATGAAAGCACCTGCCCCTCACTCACACTGTTCGTCTCAGACCTGTAGGACTTGATATCCGCCATCGTGCACGGCTCATAGCCCCACGCGTGGTCTATTAGAAGCTCCGCATTCACTCCGAACAGCTTATAGAGCAAATCCTCATTATAGTACTCATCCTTCTTCCCGATGGAGCACCTTGCTACATCACCCATCGTGTACATTCCGTATTCATTGAGCTTTTTCGTATAGCCGCGCCCGATGCGCCAGAAATCCGTCAACGGTGTGTGTCCCCACAGCAGACGGCGGTAGCTCAGCTCATCAAGCTGTGCAATCCGCACTCCCTCCTCATCGGGATGCGCATGCTTGGCAACTATGTCCATCGCGACCTTGCACAGATACAGATTAGTCCCTATTCCCGCAGCAGCGGTTATGCCTGTCTCCGACTTAATCTCATGTATCAGCTTCGTTGTAAGTTCCCTTGCCGTCAGCTTATACATTCTCACGTATTCGGTAATGTCAATCATCACCTCATCGATGGAATACACATGTATGTCCTCCGGCGCAATGTATCTAAGATATATCTGATATATCCTTGTGCTGTATTCCATATAGTACGCCATCCTCGGAGGTGCCGCAATATACCCCACCTTAAGACAAGGATTTTCTTCAAGCTCCGGTGCAAATACGGATTCACCTGTAAAATGTCCGCCGCTTCCCAGCCTGCGCGCCCTGTCCCTGTTGACCTCGCGTACCCTCTGTACAACCTCAAAAAGCCTTGCTCTCCCCGGTATCCCATAAGCCTTCAGGGATGGAGAGACAGCAAGGCATATTGTCTTTTCAGTCCTGCCTGCATCAGCCACAACAAGATTCGTTGTCAGCGGGTCAAGTCCACGCTCTCTGCATTCTACTGACGCATAAAAGGATTTTAAATCAATTGCAACATAGATTCGTTCCGTAATCAGACCTCCTCATGGCAAAACTTATTTTCTTATAAGCTTTCCTGCTACCATAAGTATACAAAAAACAACGAAATTTGCAAGAACTATGCTCGCACCTACGGGCAGATTGAAGCTGTATGAGCTATATAATCCCACAAAGAAACACAATACGGAGACTATACCGGATATGATAACAACCTTTCTGAAGCCCTTCACAACTGCACCTGCCGAGAGTGTCGGGAATATAATAAGGCTGGATATAAGCATTGTGCCCATTATTCTCATTCCTACTACTATTGTCAGTGCTGTGAGTACCGCTATGAGCATATTGTAAAACTCAGCCCTCACTCCTGTTGCTTTTGCAAAATCACTGTCAAAAGTGATTGCAAATATCTTGTGATAGAAAATAAAAAACAGTATCAGGACAATCACCGACAATATGACACTTATATATACGTCAGTCCTGCTCATGGCCAGTATGCTTCCGAACATATAGCTGTATACATCCGTGTTAAGCCCTCCGCTTAATGATGTAACAGTGACACCTGTTGCTATGGCAACTGATGACACCAGCGCTATTGCCGAATCAGACTGAACCTTGCTGTCCTTGCCAAGCTTCAATATGAAGAAAGCTGCAACAATCACAACAGGAACTGCGATTGCAAGAGGTGCTACATTCATAACCGCAGCAACGGACAGAGCCCCGAATCCTACATGTGACAAGCCATCACCTATCATTGAAAATCTCTTGAGCACAAGGCTGACTCCGAGAAGCGCACAGCACAGTGCAACAAGTCCGCCTGCAATCATGGCTCTCACTATAAAATCGTATGAAAATAACAGCTTCACTGTATCAAACATAGCGTTCTCCCTTCTTCACCTTATCCAAAAGACTATTACCCGTATTTTTATCCATGTCCTTAGCTTTGTTTTCATTCCTATCAATAGGCACTTTAGCGGTGCTGTCTGTCTCTTCGCTGTTTTTATAATCAAGCCCAAGGAAATGCCTTGCCGCCTCGCTGTCTAAATACTTATCAGCCGGTCCGAAATATCCGCAGCCTGAACGCTTATTCACATGGAGAATAAGTCCCGCATCGGACACGGCCTTGTTGAGGTCATGCGATACCATAAGTATTGTGGTCTTTTTCTCCCTGTTAAGTCTCTTTAACAGCTCATAGAGTTCCTCCGTAGCAACCGGATCAAGCCCTGTGGTCGGCTCATCGAGAAGCAGAAGCTTGTCCGTCGCGCACATCGCCCTGGCAAGAAGCACCCTCTGCTTCTGTCCTCCCGATAGACTTCCGAAGGAAGCCCTCACATAGTCTGCCATACCGAAATCACTCAGTATCTCCATAGCCTTGGCTTTCTCCGCCCTGTTATAATAAGGTCTTAAACCCATCTTATTCAGGAAGCCGGACATAACTACCTCCTTCACCGTAGCCGGGAAATTCTTCTGGTAATCCTTCTGCTGTGGGAGATATCCTACATCGGCTCTGCTCATCCCATCACCATATTCAAGCTTTCCTCCCTGTATCCTCGCAAGTCCAAGTATTCCCTTAAGGAGACTGCTCTTTCCCGCTCCATTCTCACCCACTATACATACATAGTCACCTCTGTTAAGCTCAAAGCTCACATCCGAAACCACTATTCCGTCCTCATAACCAACACTTATATTTTCACATCTAAGCTGTGCCATCAGTTAAGTCCCTCCTTAAGCTTCTCCACATTATTCCACATTATATCAAGGTATGTCACACCATTCTCATATTCCTGTCTGCTGACATTGTGTGCTGAATGTAACAGGAGAAGCTTAACTCCTGTCTCCTCAGCAATCGTCCTCGCCACCTTCGGGTCTGCAAGCTCCTCATAGTATACTGCCTTAGCCCCGCTCTCCTTTATCTCATCAATCATCCTCATAACACTGCTTATTGACGGCTCAGACTCCGCTGAGCAGTCATGATATGCCGAAACACAGTCAAAATCGTACTCTTTTACAAAATATGTCATTGCAAAGCGTCCGCCAAAAAATATCGTCCTGCGAGCACTCTCCTCGCTCACCTGCCTGAACGCTGCATCAACTTCCGCTAACTTGTCTATATACTCATCTGCTCTCTGTCTATACTCCTCCGCATGCTGCGGATCTTTCTCCATAAGTGCATCAACTATATTCTCAACCATCTGCATAGCATATACCGGAGAAGTCCATATATGCGGGTCATACTCATGTGTATGTCCGGAATGGCTGTGACCCGCGTGCGAATCATGTTCATCATCCCCATCCGTATCCTCATGGGCACCGTGTTCGTCGTCCTCATCCGTATCCTCATGTGCACTGTGCTCATGTGCACTGTGCTCATGAGTGCTGTGCTCATCCACGAAATAGTCCTCCTCCTTTTCAAGCGTAATACCATCGGACACATCCACAACCATAACGCTGTCATCAAGGCTGTCTATTATCGTCTGAGCCCATACCTCCATATACTTTCCTGTGTATATGAACATATCACTCTCCCGTATCTCAATCATGTCCGCCGGGCGCAGATCATACGAATGGCTCTCCATCCCCGGAGGAAGAAGAAGCGTCACATCAGCATAATCGCCGGCTATCTGCCTTGCAAAATCATACTGCGGAAATAATGTCGCCACAATCTTCAATTTTTTTCCGGATTCATCACCGGCAGCACCGCTGTTATCACTGCTGCCCTTAGAACATCCGGCGGCAAAAGCACATATTCCCACAGCAAGCGCACATATTATAAGTACAAGCCTTTTTCGCGAACGCAGTCTGTCCATATTATAAAAATATCCTTTCTATTATTAATAAGCAGGTAATTGCGAAACCCTCACATAACCTGAACCCCACATATCCACATCAGTCTCAATCCTATATATTTTATTCGAATTTGAAAACCAATTTCATATTGCTTTTTTATTATACCAATAGAACTGTTTTTGTCAAGAAAGAATTTTTTACTATATGCCGTACAATTATTCGGCTGGGATTCGGGTATCAAAACATGCTACATACCTAGCTGTGTATAACGTATTATATTTATGCATATCACGACTTTTGTCCGAAGCTTAGATGTTCTTAGAACTCTGTTAAGCACCTAGCCAGAACCGGCACGGATGCCGGTTCAGAAGCAATGCATACAATGATGTATGCTTTGCTTCGGTGGCGAACGTATAGAACATCTATATCAGAGTTCTTAGAACATCTTGCTTCGGACAACGGAGCTGATTGCATAAATATAATACGTTATACACTCACAGATTGGATTGGCATGTTTTGAAACCCAAATCGAATCCCGCGCAACACAGAAAAAGACCGGCAGCCCCCATATACGCCATGGACGCTGCCGGTCTTTTATCACATGTTACTCAACAGGTTTATACCTTGTGAACACCTTATCCCCTCCGACAACCTGCTTGGTTCCGTCTGAGTCGATAATCACATAGTCCCCCTCCTGAATAAAGGTCACTCCTCTTCTGTGTCTTATATAAGGACACACAATCGAACCATTATCGCGCACAACCTTTAAAAGCTTGTCAGTGATAATCCAGCCCTTCGTGACTATATCCGAGAAAAGCTCAAAGCCATCCTCTAACCCCTTTCCAAGCTCATATTTCGTTACCTCTGCCTCCATAGGAACCCTCGTACACTTCATAAATACCGCCTCCGTTTCTTTACATTATGTATTTAGCTTTGAAAATATTTATCCTCAAACTTATCAACAGGTATCGGCTTTGAAAAATAGAAGCCCTGAAACATTTCACAACCAATCCCGGACAGAAAGTCCAGCTGCTTTTCTGTCTCCACGCCCTCTGTGATGACATCCATATTGAGTGCCTTAGCCATAGTTATTATGAATTTAAGGATTTTCCTGCTCCGCTCCTGATTATCTGTCTCACGAAGAAATAACATATCTATCTTGAGCAGGTCTGCATTAATATCCTTAAGTGTATTAAGTGAGGAATATCCGCTTCCGAAATCATCTATCTCTATCTGGAAACCAAATTGCTGAAGCCTGTCTAAAATTTCCATATGCATCTTTACATCCGACATTATGACAGTCTCCGTAATCTCCAGATTAAGGTGCTTAGGCGCTATTCCATACTTTCTGACGATGCCTGTAAGCACATTATATAAATCAAGATAATAGAAATCCTTGGCTGATATATTTACCGAAATGTGGTAATCCTCATATCCGGCAGCATTCCATTCCTTAATCTTCTCTGCCGCCTTCTCCCATATAAAATTGTCAAGCTTATATATTATTCCCGTCTTCTCCAATATCCCTATAAATGAATCCGGATACAGCAGACCTCTCTTAGGATGCTTCCACCTTACAAGTGCTTCTGCACCAAGAAGTGCACCTCTGCTGTCGAGCTGAGGCTGCAGATACATACAGAATTCCCCATTTTCCAATGCCTTATCGAATTCCGCAACAATACTCTTTTCATGCATCAGCCGTTTCATATCGCTCTCATCATAATATGAAATTACCTGATTATAGTCTCCCTTTATTCTCTCAATTGCCATATTCGCTTTATCGTACATCGTCTGAACAGGCTCATTTACATCCTTAATCTCATATACACCTGCATACACATGCAGCTTGTATATTCTGTCCTCCATCAATGAACACAATGTTTTTATATTATCAAGCAGATGCTTCTCATCAAAATCCTTTTTAAGCACAATCTGTACGAATCTGTCCCCTGCAATCCTACCCAGAACAGAATTTCCTGCTCCATTTTCCTTTAGAAGCTCCGCTTCATTTTCAAGTATCTCATCACCCTTATCATCGCCGAACAGCTCATTCACCAGCTTGAAATCCTTGATATTAGATGCAAGCATATACATGCTCTCACCGGCATGCTCCCTGATAAAGCTCTCAGCCTCATCGAAAAAGCCCTCCCTGTTATATAACCCTGTAAGCCGGTCATGCGTCGCACGGTACTTTTCATCCCTAAGACGCTTCATATCCTCCGTCTTATCCTCTATTCTGAAAAAACAGCCGATTGATGCCCCATCTTCATCGTACATGCTGAGATACTCAAATCCAAAGAAACGCTTAACTCCGCCAACTGTCAGCTCGTCCTCCCAGTACGCACTGTCCCTGCCTTGATTCTGCTCACGCCAACGTACATACTGCTTCTCAATCCTGTCAATATCTTCCCCCTCATTCCACTTTGTAAAAAGCTTCTTTGCGGCCAGGTTAACATACACACAGCTTCCATCAACATCAAAGCATATAACGCCGTTGCCGATCTCTTCAATAACATATGACTGCGTCCTCAGCGCAAGATTTTTTGGGGTGTAATAAAAAGTAAAATATCTTACCAAGGGACCCATTACAGCATAAAAAAGCACTGAAAAATCAATCTCAAGCCCGACGAACAGAAATCCTGCATTCACCATAATAGCCACCGCAAGCAGAATGACTATCACCGCATACTTCTTTCTGTAAAATCTCGGTGACACAATCGTCTTATATATGAGTGCGATAAACGTCAGTGCGACCATCACATAGCACAGCGCAAGATGTATGCTCATCCAGCCATGCGGCTGCGATGTCCAGTAGTACTGCCCATTGCTCCCATCATATAACTGTATCATTGAAAACACATGTCCGGTAAAATTATTCACCAGAATACTTATGGAATCAAGCAGAATCATAACAAACAGAATGGTTCTTGGCAGTCTTGTAACCAGCCTGACCTCGGTATACTCCATCGCATAATCCGTAAGCTGGTATGTCAGCCAGTCAATACTCAGATAATACATTCCAAGCAAAAAGCACGCCGGCTGCCTTCCATATCCCGCAGCTATCAGATAAAGTGCATAGAGCAGTGCAGTCATCGCCCCTGCAAATATCACCTTAATTACAGGTCCGGCCATCTTACTTCTGCTCCCTGCCGCCTTGACAATGGAGCCAATAAGTAATGCTGTCAAAATTATATATAAAACGGCAAAACTCGTTCTCAACATACTTTTGTCCCCCAACCTTTTATTGTCCTAATTTTACCATATTTCAAAAAAAATGGCAAACAACATTGCTGTCATCTGCCATTAAATTTGTATATTTTACTATCCCCTTGCCAGCTTTCTTCTGATTTTGGTGGAAGCAAACTCAATAATGAGCACAAGAACCATAAGTCCCCATATAAATGCTCCTACCATAGCCCATCTACGGCTGTTAAGGCACTGCATAAGCGAAGCTCCGATACCACCTGCACCTACAATACCGAGTGTTGTGGCATCCTTAAGATTGATGTCAAATCTGTATATTGTTGTCGATATGAAGCTCGCTGTGAGCTGAGGAAGCACACCATAACGAATCTTCTGGAACGGTGTACATCCCATGGCATCAAGGCTCTCCAGAATCTTGGTATCAAGATCCTCAATCGCCGTTATATACATCTTGGATATCATTCCTATAGAACATACCGACTGGGTGACAACTCCACAGAATGCACCCGGTCCTGTAACTCTTATCCACATAAGTGCCCATACGAGGCTTGGTATGGTTCTGATAAGCAGAATAAACACTCTGAAAATGTATGCCACCGGCTTCGGCATTATCGTTGTCGATGCAAGAAAAGCGAACGGTATCGCCAGTATTGCACCGAACAATGTACCAAGAACGGCAATCGCTATCGTCTGGAACAGCAGATACGGCACATCGGAATCTCCTGTACCGAACATAAGCTTGGTATCCGGGTGAAACACACCATGCATAACACCCTTGGCAACCTCCGTACCTGTTGCCGTCATTCCGGAAAAATGTATATCGGAAGCCGACCATCCGATTATAACCGCAATTACAAGTACTATTCCAAGATACAGAAGCCACTTGTGAGGCTGTCTTTCATACATTTCAAGAACCGTCAGCTTCTTCTCAGCCCTATCCAAAATACTTTCCGCATTTTCTTTTTTATTTACAGTATTTTTTCTATTTTTACCCATGTCTATCTCCATGCTTTCCTAATACTTAGCTGAGCTTCTTTCTCAGATATTCACTGAAAAACTCAATCGCAACAACAACCACAAACAGCGCAAGGAGTACCATTCCAAGTCCATTGTAATCGCGCCATCCGATACGCTCATTGATGGTTATTCCAAGACCGCCTGCGCCTACATATCCAAGAATTGCTGAGGCTCTTACGTTCATCTCAAAGCAGTAAAGGCTGTGGCTTAAATATACAGGGAGAATCTGCGGAATACATGCCGACCAGAAAGCCTGAAATTTATTCGCGCCAAGCGCTTCCATCGCCTCAAACGGACCCATATCTATAGTCTCTATGCTCTCATAGAGCATCTTAGCCACAACTCCGAATGTAAATATCGCGATGGCAAGTGTTCCGGCAAATGTTCCAAGCGAGAAAATAAGCGCACATACCAGCGCAATAATAAGTGTAGGCACCGTTCTTACAAGAGCCAGTATAAATCTGATGACGCTCACAACAACACGATTGTGAATAATATTGCTTGAAGCAAGCACCGCAAAGGGAAGTGCAGCCGCACAGCCTATAACAGTACCTAAGACGGACATTTTTATAGTGTCGATAAGCGGTGATATAACCTTGCCAAAGAAGCTCCACTTTGGATGGAAAATCTTGCCAAGAATTACAAAAAGCTCATTTATTCTTGAAAAGACCGTAGCGAAGCTGAAGCCGGTCATCTTAAATGCCCAGAAAAGCACAATGAACAGCACAATAAGTATGAGCGGCATTCTGCTTCTAGGTCTTACCGTTGTATGTCCATTGGCGATAGTGATAACCTGCGGCTTGAATATGCGGTCAAAAAGCTTGACCTTAGCCTTAGGTGCCTTATACTCTTCACTCATAAACGCACCTCCTAGTTATCGGACTTCTCTGTAGTAGGAACCGCCGTGCCATTGTACACCTCGTCAAGCTGTTCCTGAGTAATGCTTGAAGCAGGTCCGTCAAAAACAATCTCTCCCGCTCTTACGCCAATTACACGGTCACAGTAGTTGAGTGCCAGGTCAACATGGTGTATGTTCAGAAGAATGGTAATCTTGTATTCCTTGTTGATTCTCACGAAATCACTCATAACCTGACGCGCTGTAACCGGATCAAGGCTCGCAACAGGCTCATCGGCAAGAATAATTGAAGGATTCTGGTTTAATGTTCTTGCAAGTGCAACTCTCTGCTGCTGTCCTCCCGAGAGCTGGTCACATCTTGTATATGCCTTGTCAAGGATACCTACCTTATCAAGGCTCTCTAAAGCCCTCATCTTCTGTTCCTTGGTAAATATTCCGAATAATACTCTCCAGAATGGCATATCCGGCACATCTGCTGTCAGCACATTCTTGATAACCGTGCTTCTTGATACAAGGTTAAAGCTCTGGAAAATCATTCCCACCTTGCGGCGGAAACGGCGCAGTGCCTTACCGCTAAGGCTCTCCACATCAACATCGTCCACGGTAAGTGTTCCCTGCTGTATATCATGCATACGATTAATACAGCGGAGAATAGTTGATTTACCGGCACCCGAAAGTCCGATAATCGCAACGAATTCTCCCTGTTCAATATTCAAATTCAAATTTTTTAAGGCCGTAAAGCCATTCGGATAAGTCTTATATACATTCTTAAATTCAATCATTGTCTAATTCCTTTTTGTAAAGTAACAGCCCTTTCAAGCTGATATTTGCGAAAATGCGCAAATGGTTATTAACAGTCAAAGCCTGTTTTTCAAGTAAAGGGGCACCCACACAGCTTGTGAGGTACCCCTTTTTTATCCGGAGCTATACCGTATTATTCTGAAACTGCCTTAAGTGCTGCACGAGCGCTATCATAATCTGCGTCTGTAGCGATTGCATAGCCTGCGTGGCTGTATACACCAAATATCTCTTTACCCTTCTCGGTATTGATGATATTTATAAAGCACTGCTGAAGAGCTTTCTTAAGCTCATCTGTATAATATGGGCTTCTCTTTGAAATAGCAACTGTATCGTTGTAAATACCATCTGTTACACCGATTACGTTAAGCTCATTCCAGATAGACTCGCTTCTTCCCATACCCTGCTTGCCTGTTGAATCCTGCTGATCTGAAGCAAGCATCCAGCTCTCCTCATAATCGTTACGTCCATCAGCATAGCATACAATGATATCAACGCTCTCTGCTGCTGCGTAAGAGAATGCTGTGCCGTAGCCGGAATCAAGAGGAATAACATTAGCAAGATCACTTATCTTCTTGCCATCATAATTCTTCATAAGCCACATTGTAGGATAGATATAACCTGCTGATGAGGAAGTCTTCTGAACTGCCCATGTAGCCTTGTTAAGATCATCCCATGTAAGTGTCTCTCCGTTATTAACCTTCTCTGCTAACTGCTTTCCGTACTCTGAAGGTGTTGCGTAGATAAGTGAACGGTAATATGTAACCTGTGGACCGTTCTTCTGTGTTGCGTTGGCATCACCATTCCAGTCTGCCGGATTCTCACTGTCGTTTGAAAGACCATTACGTGTAGCTGTAAGAATGACATCTACATCATCTGAGTAGAGTGCATAAGTACCGCCCGGTAACCAGCCTACATCAATTGTTCCCGCTGACATAGCCTCGCCTGTTGCGTCGTAGCTCGTACCGACTGAGATATCTACTTCCCCGATATCATATCCCAGTTTAGCCATCTCTTCCTTAACAAGCTGTGGAAGCTCCTTCGTGCCTGTGATGATAACATCGGCGTCCTTAGAAGGAACGAACTCAAGTGTGAGCTTGTCAAAGCTCTGCTTAACCTCATTTGATGCACCCTCTGTTGTGGTGGCATCTGTTGCCACAGTAGTATCTGCTGCTGAAGTATCTGCTGCTGAAGTATCCGCTGCACTTGTACCTGTTGTAGCTGTGCTGTCAGTTGGCTTGCTGTTGCATCCGGTAAGCATTGTCATTGCTGCCATCATAACAGCAGCACCCTTTACAAAACCCTTTTTCATAATAAGGCTCTCCTTTGTGCATAGTTATCTCGGGTATCCCGAATTCGCACGGATATAATGTAGCATTGACACATATTTTTTTCAATACTTTTTCTAAGAATTTTTTAACATTATGCATTATTTTATTTACATTTTTACCTGTTTTTTACATTTAAGTTCATCCAAACACCACATCGAGCGTCATCATCACAGTAAATCCTGCCGCAAACATCAATGTACCTATATCACTCTGCTTTCCCTTTCCCTGTGCCATCTCTGGTATAAGCTCCTCGACAACCACATATATCATCGCACCTGCTGCGAAGCTTAAAAGATACGGAAGAACCGGAACAACAATGCCTGCTGCCATGATGGTTAAGACAGCACCCACAGGCTCCACCGCTCCCGACAGCACTCCGTAAAGAAATGACCTTCCCCTGCCTACACCGCGGCTTCTTAGCGGCATGGATATTATCGCGCCCTCCGGAAAGTTCTGTATTGCAATTCCGACCGCAAGCGCCATCGCCGACATAAGCGTTATTCCGGAATTACCGCTTATGCAGCCTGCATATACGGCTCCTACCGCCATTCCCTCAGGAATATTGTGCAGCGTGACCGCGAGGACAAGCATTGTCGTTTTTTTTAGGTTTGCCCTCGGTCCCTCCGCCTGCTCTGTGTCTGAATGCAGGTGCGGAATAATATTATCCAACAAAAACAGAAACAGAATCCCTGCCCAGAACCCCACAACTGCCGGAACAAATGACCACCTTCCCATACCCGATGCCTGACTAAGCGCAGGAAGTAAAAGGCTCCACACCGACGCCGCCACCATTACCCCGGCGGCGAAGCCGGTGAGAGCCCTCTGTAGTATGACATTCATCTCTTTTTTAACGAAAAGAACACATGCGGCACCAAGAGTGGTGCCTGCAAATGGAATAAGAAGTCCTGAAAGTACATCTGTCATGCTCCTACTGCCCCCTTAAAATTATTGTCATCTGTATTCCCTGATTTTTTTAACTCTCTTCTCATTAAAATCTTGACTGCCCTGCACACAGCGATTATTACAGCTGCTAAAATTATACCCTTCATAACATCCTCCTTTTCCGGCACCAGCTATGCCTGCTATATTATTATATGTAAGCTTCCATTGTATGTGACATCATACACGCTTTTAAGTTAATGTGTTTAGGTTAATATGTTTAAGTTAACATGTTTAAGTTAATACGTTTAAGTTAGCTATGCCTAACTTCTATTGTCAGTATAGACTAACCCATGAAAAAAATCAAGAGTGTATGTTATTGTTTCATATAAATCGTTTCATATAAATATGACTTTCACACACACATTTTCAATATGTGGTACGTTATATACTTTGGATACGTGCATATCTAAAGGTAATTCTCTAAAGCTGTATTCAGATATCCACCTTTGTAACCGGAAATGAGCATGCTTATTCATGAATTTTATCTTCCTGCATACTACAAGCATCGCTTGCGGTACTGCCACCAATAAGTAGTTTGAAAACTTTATTTTCAAGCTTACCGCCTGAAGCCAAAAAAATCCCCACCTGATGATTATACTCGCTCCATGAAGTCAGACATAAAATCTGACAACCAGATACCGGTATAAATCAGGTGGGGATAATATTTCCTCAGACCATTGAGGACACTAACCAAAGTCAAAAACTATCTCACCAATGGCAATGATGCATCAATCTTTCTTCTTATTCTTCTGCTTCTCGCGCTTCTCTCTTAAGCGGCGCTCAACTCCGAAATCAACTCTTCCCTTCTCATTTCTTGCGTTGCCGTCGCGTCCGATACGCTCCTTCCTGCGGCGTTCTTCTTTTGAAGACTTCTCGCCTTTTTCACGGCGCTCGTCCCTGCCGGATTTCTCACCCTTCTCATGATGGTCATCCCTTCTGGATTTCCCACCCATTTCGCTGTAGCTGTCTTTTTCCTGCTTTCCGCCCTTACGCCTGCGCTCGTTCCTGTCGCTATCATCTCCGCGACGGTCATCGCGTCCGCCTCTGCGCTCGTCCTTATCTCCTCTTCGGCCACGTACGCCCTTGCGTCCATTCTCGTCCTCAAAATGACGCGCACGTCTTGGCTTATACACCTCAACCGGGATATCTTCAAGCTCTTCTCCCATGTGCAGCTTAAGGAATGCGGCTGCAAGTTCCATGGCTGTAACGTCATCGTCATTCATCTTATCGGCGATAATCTTGGTCATCTTGGTCAAATCCTTCTCGTTTCTGACCTCCATAACCTTTGACAAAATCTTCTGCGCCTTGACAGCAGTGATATCTGCTGCCGAAGGTATTGTGCGCGCCTTAATCTTGGTGTGGCACACATTCTCGATTTCCCTTATCTTGTATATCTCCCTTCCGACAACAAGTGTGAAGGAACGTCCTGTTCTTCCGGCTCTTCCGGTACGTCCTATTCTGTGGACATAATACTCGATATCCTGCGGAACGTCGTAGTTGAATACCGCCTCTACGTCATCAACATCAATTCCTCTTGCCGCAACATCCGTTGCAATAAGAATCTCGACTGTGCCGTTTCTGAAACCGTTCATAACCTTGTCACGCTGGAACTGCGACATATCGCCGTGGAGTCCCTCTGCAAAATAACCTCTTCCCTTAAGCTCCTCTGTCAGGTCATCAACCATCTTCTTGGTATTACAGAAGATAAGAGAACGCTTCGGATTATAGTAATCTAAAAGCCTTGCCGTAACTTCCGCCTTGTTCTGGCGCTGAACCTCATAGTAATACTGCTTTACAAGCGGTATTGTAACCTCCTTTGCTGCAACCTTCACATGCACTGCATCCTTCTGGTAGGTATGTGTGATGTCAAGGATAGGCTTAGGCATTGTAGCTGAGAACAATGCTGTCTGGTGATCCTCAGGAATCTCTTTAAGAATAGTCTCGATATCCTCACGGAAGCCCATATTAAGCATCTCGTCAGCCTCATCGAGCACGATAGCCCTGATGTTCTCAAGACGCAGTGTATGTCTTCTCATGTGGTCCATGACACGTCCCGGAGTTCCGACAATAATCGAGACATTACCCTTGAGGGAGCGTATCTGCTTGGATATATCCTGTCCTCCATAGATAGGAAGAATTTTTATACCATGCATGAACTTTGCGAACTTGCGGAGCTCCTCTGCTGCCTGAATTGCAAGCTCTCTCGTAGGACAGAGTATGATACACTGCACACCCTCAACCTCCGGGTCAATCCTCTGTATCATCGGTATTCCGAATGCTGCAGTCTTTCCTGTTCCCGTCTGTGCCTGACCGAGCACGTCGCGTCCCTCAAGGAGTGCCGGAATCGCCTGCTGCTGTATCGGTGTCATCACCTCGAAGCCCATCTCCTGAACTGCGCGTATTATTCGCTCATCGATAGGTGCGTCCTCATACCTTACCGCATTGACTGCGCTCTCTGCATTCTTCATCTCCTCTGCTGTGTTTGTCATGTTTTCTGTTTTGCTGTTTTCCATTAAAATAATTACTCTCTGCTTTCTATATATTAATATTTTCTTCTGTCAATTCCTGTTCTCTTATAAAAATCAGCCTTATCCTGATACATCAGTTTCTCCGCCTCCGTCAAAAGCGCGTCCTGGTTTCTTGGTGCCTTGTCAGTCCACACCTCACCCACAGCCATGTTGACACCGTGTGCCTTCATGTCCTCCTTCAAAAGACGTACATGCTCGCTAAGCTCCTCCCTGGTCACACCGTTGGCAGCCGCTAAGAATTCATCTCCGCCTATCCTGAACAGCCCATAACCATCAAACACTCTTCTGAGACTTTCACAGGCATCCTTAAGCAGCCTGTCACCCATCTCATGTCCCTGGGTATCATTAACCTTCTTAAGCCCGGTCACATCGCAATAGACAATGCCCATGCTTCTGTTCACATCCACCTTGCTCATATATTCATTGAGCGCGTATCTGTTTCCAAGCCCGGTAAGCTGGTCGTTGTAGCTCATAATCTCGAGCTCCTTCATAAGATTTCTTCTCCTTATGCATGAGATTATGAAGTGACCAAGTATGTGCAAAATATTAGAAGCATACCTGAGTGTCTCGACCGGCGGATTATCAACACCATAGAAGCCTATAGCCTGTTTATTGTCATAAAGCGGAACAACAACAAGCGAATGTATATCCTGCCTCCTGAGGTTCTCATACTGAAGCGGGTCACTCTCCTTGATATCCTCCAGATCTGCAATCATTATATACCTGTTCTCAGCAAAATTTCTGTACCATTCAGCACACACATCCGCCTGAACATTCTGCAGTGTGTGCTTCTGCGGCTCCACACCGACCGCCGTCCATTCGTAGGTATTGTCATCCCCTCCAAGCTCATTCTGCTCAAATATATATGTCCTCTCTCCCTTGAGTGCCTTACCTATATATTCAAGCACAATCTGTAATGACATATCCGGTGTCGGCGCCTGAAGTGCACTTCTTAGTGCCTCGTTTGAGATTGCCTCGATGTTCTCATAGCGGCTCGCATCCTCGCACTCATGGTCATGCCCCACTGCGTCAGCATCAATCGCAAGCTCCACCCTGTATCTTCTGCCGCCATCGGTTACAAGTGTATCCTTTATCGCAAAATCCTTGTCAAGCAGAAGATTGTAATGCCTCCATTCAATAAACTCTCCTTCACAAAGCTGTTTATTGTTGCAGACGGCACAAGGTGCTGAGCAATGCTGCAGCACCTCATAACATTTCTTTCCAGCTATCTCATCTAACGAATGAATGCCGTACATCCTGAGTGCCTTTTTATTCATATATACCAGTTCATCCGTATCTATGTCCGAAGCATACACACATTCGTTCATATTTTCAAAAAATTCCCAAATTTTCATGGCATACACCTTTTTTCCGGACAAAACAATATTTTCCAATATCTTCATCCACAGTCCTTTTTTCGTAACAGTATATTGACAAATACATGTCTATTATACCTACTTGCATGCCAAAATTCAAGAAACTTTTGACTATTCATTTACAATATTATAATACGATTTTGATGTAATTCTGTACACAATAACATAAAATACCGCAAACACAAGCGCACATACAACATTTACCAGTGCAAAAAAGCCCTTATCGCTAAATCCGAAACACAGCAGAAGCTTACTCACAATCGGGAAGGCGAACGCAAGATGTACACATGCCATTATAATAGGCAGAAAAAATACCGTGAGCATCTGGGAATTGATACTGGACTTAATATCTTTTTGGTTCATGCCAAGCTTTTTCATAATCTCGAAGCGCCCGCCGTCCTCATAGCCTTCAGTAACCTGCTTTTAATATATGATAAGCACCGTGGCAAGCACAAATATTATTCCAAGGAAAATCGCAAGGAACAGGAGTGCACCGAACATTGTGTAGAAATTGTCTCTCTCAGCCTCCCTGCCCTCAACATTCACATGGGTAATCCCGGCAAGGTACGCCTCATTTTCCTTATATTCCCGGTTGAACATGCTGTTAAGCTCATTCGTAGCAACGATTTTTCCTGCCTCACTGCCTGTCATGTCAAAATTATAGAACCATGATATTATCACTCCACTGCTGCCCGGCGTATTGATTATAGGAAGCACTATATCCTTTGGGTTGTTCACAATAATATACATTCCCGGAAGCACATTGTATGCTTCCGTTCCATTGGCTATGAACCTTCCGATGATATTTTTTACCTTGTAGTGCGGTCCATCGTCCCCTAGAACCAGCTCATCAGGTGAGACATTCTTAGAGCTTCCCATTCCCTTCGTGAAGCATACAAGCGCCTCATCATCATCGAGCTCCACATTCTCATCCATCAGGCGGTTGTAATCATCCAATGAGATTGCAAACATCTGATATATGGTCGGCGACAGTCCGGCACTGTAGTAATCTGTGGTCTCATAATCTGTGTAATTAATTTTTCCGTTCGCATAGGCACATGAAAATATAGCCGCCGTATAATCGGTTAAATCCACAATCTCCTCACCCGCAGCACCCACACAGCTCTTTACGGATTCCTTCATATCACCCATATAATTTTCCATATCCGGATAACTGTTAAAAACTGTCGTGAGATTGATATCCCTCGGATACCTGTTTCTCACAACACTCTCCTCACCGGCATAAAGACATACCGTAGCCGAGAGCATGACAAGCACCATAGTGCACAGCACACATATTGAGGCAAGACCTGCGCCGTTTCTCTTCATTCGATATAGCATCGATGACACCGACACAAAATGATTGGTCTTGTAGTAATAGCGCTTGTTCTTCTGCAGCAGACGGCACATTGTCACCGAGCCTGCTATAAACAGCAGATATGTGGCTATTATTACCATTATAACTGCCACAAAAAACATACTTAGAGCGCTCAGCGGGTCCTCTATCGTCACGGCAATGTAGTACGCTCCTGCGAGGATAACTACACCGCACAGTGCAATGAACCAGTTCGCTTTAGGAGGCTTCTCTCCCCTGTTCTCGCTCCTTAGCAGGTCAACCGGCTTTGACATTCTGACCTGTCTCACCATGTTGACAAAAAGAAGTACATATATTACGCCAAAAACCTTCAATGTCATAAACAGCGCTTCCGTGTTCACTGTTATATTATAATTATTCTCCCCCTTGATTGCATACATCATGGCAAGCTCGCCAAGCTTCGCAAACACTATGCCGAACATAAGTCCTGCAGTGAGCGATATGAACGCAATCTGAACGCTCTCCCAGAATAAAATTCTCGCCAGATTGCCCTTTCCCATACCGAGCACATTATACAGACCGAATTCCTTTTTCCTTCTCTTCATCAGAAATGAGTTCGTGTAAAAAAGAAACAGCACCGCAAAAATCATTATCACATAAGTTCCCATTCCAAGCATTTCCGCCATAAACGAACCACCTCTGATTGTTTTTAGCAGCGGATCTCCGGCTAAAAATGCAATTATATAGAACATCATCACCATTCCGGTACATGTCAGTATGTACGGAAGGTAGAATCTCCTATTTTTTCTTATACTGTCCCACGCAAGATGCGGGTAAAAACCTATTCCCATTTTTTATCCTCCTGCATACTGCAAGCACCGCTTGCAGTACTGCCATCAATAAGTAGTTTGAAAATTTTATTTTCAAACTTATCCCCCTGCATACTGCAAGCACCGCTTGCAGTACTGCCACCAATGAGTAGTTTGAAAATTGTATTTTCAAACTTATCCCCATTCTTTGCAAAAGTTCATTGTCTTAGCACAGTTTAAAACAAAAAACTCAGTCACCTAAATCTTTCTTCCCCGTCGCAAGCACCGTGAGCGTATCCGCTATCTTGCGGTAAAATTCGTCCCCGGTGTCATCCCCACGGTAAATCTGATGAAATACCTCTCCGTCCTTTATGAACAATACTCTCCCCGCGTGGCTTGCCGCCTTAGCCGAATGTGTCACCATGAGAATAGTCTGCCCCTTCTCATTAATCTCCCCGAAGAGCCTTAACAGCTCATCCGTCGACTTGGAATCAAGCGCCCCTGTCGGCTCATCTGCAAGTATCAGGCTTGGATTGATTATCAGTGCCCTCGCCACCGCCGCCCTCTGCTTCTGACCACCCGACACCTCATACGGATATTTTTTCAGCAATGGTTCAATTCCAAGCTGCACCGCAAGCGGTATCAGTCTCCGCTTCATCTCCGCATGCTTCTCCCCCGCAAGCACCAGCGGAAGGTATATATTGTCCTCCAGCGTAAATGTGTCGAGCAGGTTGAAATCCTGGAACACAAAGCCAAGCTTATCCCGCCTTAGCTGTGAAATCTCCTTCTCGCTCAGCTCTGACAAATCCTGACACTCGAGTCTTATCCTCCCACCTGTCGGCTTATCGAGTGCCGCCAGAATATTCAACAGCGTTGTTTTACCTGACCCCGACTCACCCATAACAGCCACATACTCGCCCTTCTCCACAGCAAAGGACACATTCCTAAGTGCCTCCACCTTATTCCCACCGAATCTTGTGGTGTATGTCTTTTTGATATTTGCTGCCTCTAATAAACTCATATTATCCTCCATTCTGACCTTCCCCAACCATTAAATGGTTTCATTTTATATAGCTTTACATCATACAATACCCTTTCACCCATGAAATTTCTTTCATTTCAAAGCTATTATATCTCATTTATCTTTTCCCTCCCCACAGCATTACTATAACAAAAAAGGAAATGCAGCTCCATCTAATCAGCTTACATTTCCTTGTGCAAAACTTACATTTGTGTAAGAATTGGCTTCTATCTTTTCTTTCTGAACACTCCCATAGAAAACAAAAGCCAGATAATCCCCACGACCACCGCAATCCAGCTAAGTATCATCAAAAATTGCAAATCATAGTACTCAACAAAATATCTGAAACTATGTGCAACATGGTTACTGTCCCACTCAAACACTCTGTGTCCATTTTGAATGTAACTGTATGGAATTGGCACCTCCACAAAGCGTGAAACAATATAAATGACAAAATTAACAATAAGACCAAATGACATGCAAACAGTAGCTTTTACCTTATTGCTGAATTTACCCCCTGCTTTTGTCTCATTATTTTCCGTTGGTTCTATGCCTTTTAAAATATAATCTGTGGTGACTCCAAAATAATCGCTCATCAAAATCACTTTTTCCAAATCGGGAATTGACTGTTCACTCTCCCATTTAGAAACAGCCTGTCTGGATACCCCCACCACATCGGCGAACTGCTCCTGCGATATGCCTTTTGCCTTTCTTAGCTTTTGTATTCTGTCCGCAATATTCATATTGTATCGTCCTCCTGTATTTTATAGGCATAATATAGCAATAATTGCGGTTGCATATCCACCAACAGCACCTTGAACCTTGTCAACCGACGGTTGCGGTGCCTTTTTTTGAATTGCTTCTAGTATCTGTCTGATAATTACACAATATCAAAGCTACTCAACCTCAAGCTTATCTCTTTCAAGCCCTATGATTATGGTTGTCCCATGCCCCGGAGCTGACTCCGCCTTGATGCTGTGCCCGAGATTGTCGCATATCCGCCTGCACAGATAGAGCCCTATTCCGCTCGCCTTTCTGTCAGCCCGTCCGTTAAAGCCCGTGTATCCCTTATCGAATATCCTCGGCAAATCCTCAGCCACGATGCCTATTCCGGTGTCACTTATCACAAGCCTGTCCCCGTCACATTTGATGCTGATGCTTCCCGAAGAAGTATATTTCACCGCATTTGACAAAACCTGCTCCACCACGAAGCCCAGCCATTTCTCATCGGTGAGCGCAACCTCGTCCGTATGCTCATACTCAAGCGCAAGCTTCTTCATTATGAACTGTGGCGCAAGCCTTCGCACTGCCGGGCGAATAATGTCATCAACCCTGTATTCCTTAATCACATAGTCCATGAAATCCGAATCAAGCCTCAAAAAGCACAGCACCATCTGAACATACTGCTCCACCCTGAACAGCTCCGCGCGCAGCCTCCTTGAATCCTCCGAGTCCTCCTTCTGTAATATCAAATGCATTGAGGCAATCGGCGTCTTAATCTGGTGCACCCACATGGTATAGTAGTCGACCATGTCCGAATATTTCATGTTCATGGAGTCATTCAATCTCATTCCCCCATTTTTAAGACGTTCAATTATTTCAAGAAGCTCATTTTCTATCTCATCAGTAGTATTCACCTGTTTTCTTATCTCGGCAGTATCCAGTATCTTTACGAACTCACTGTCATCTCCGACTGCCCTTTGAAGGATTTCCTGCATATTTTTCCATTTTCCATATTCTGAACATGCCATGACAGCAAATGCAGCAGCCATCATCACCATGCAGACAAGCGCCGGGTATAACACCGCTGCAACAGTTATTCCATACATCCAGAAGGTAAATGCAAATATGGCACTGCACACCAGAGCCATCAGAAAAGACTTCTTCTTACTTATTATGTAGTTTAATATAAAATGAATTTTTCTGTTCATGTGTCATTCCCTGTTTTTCAATTATATATTTTTTCAGAATGCCCGCATTCCACAAATCTGTACAGCTTCATATGTTATCGTATTTCTGAACACACAGCTACGCAGCCCCATGTATAACTGTATTTCCTAACGCTTATGTACACAGCTTAGTCTGCCTGCACAATATATCCCACGCCGAACTTCGTCCCGATGAAATCCTTAAGTCCCGCATTATCAAGCTTCTTTCTCAGCCTGTTCACATTCACTGTGAGGGTATTCTCATCGACAAAGCTGTCGCTCTCCCACAGCCTCTCCATAAGACTCTCCCGGCTGACCACCTTGCCCCTGTTCTCCATAAGCGTGAGAAGTATCTTATACTCGTTCTTGCTCAAATCTATATTTTCCCCCTGATATGTAAGCGTGTTGTCCGACATGTTGAGCAGCGCCCCTTTGTGCTCAATAATGCTCACCGATGCCGCAAAATCATAGCTTCGCCTCAGCATCGCCGACAGCTTTGCAATCAGCACATTCCTGTCAAACGGCTTTGCGATAAAATCATCTGCACCCATATTCATCGCCATGAGTATATTCATATTGTCTGATGCCGACGACAGAAATATTATCGGTAGCTTGGACACATTTCTTATACGGCTGCACCAGTAATACCCATCAAAATACGGCAGTGATATGTCAAGCAGAACCAGATGTGGCTTCACCTTGGCAAACTCCGCCATTATATTCTCAAAATTCTTTGCAATATGCACCTCAAGCCCCCAGCCTGCAGCATAATCTGCAATCTCCTTTGCAATCCCCTCGTCGTCCTCGACCAGCAATATTTTATACATTTATCTGCACCCCACATACATATTTGTTTAAAACCAATACATAAAATCAATACTTTAAATATATTATGATTTCATAGGTATTTCAATCTCACAAGGTTCCATTTACATCAAAAAACATCATACATCGGCTACAGTTAAATTTCAATAAATTATGCTGTTGTTTATGTTTAGTCAAAAAAAAGCCATGACTAAATCGTCACAGCTTATAAATTCAATAATTAAATTTCTTGTTCCTTCAAAACCACACATTAAACTATCAGATATTTTAACCTGAACCATTTCTGGTCAAGCCCTCGACCTATTAGTATTGGTCAGCTGCAAGCGTTGCCGCTCTTCCACCTCCAACCTATCTACCTTATCGTCTATAAGGGGTCTTACTGCCTAAGCAGGGATATCTCATCTTGAGGGGGGCTTCACGCTTAGATGCCTTCAGCGTTTATCCCGTCCGGACTTGGCTACTCTGCCATGCACCTGGTGGTGCAACAGATACACCAGTGGTCCGTCCATCCCGGTCCTCTCGTACTAAGGACAGCTC
>ERZ1106951.597-NODE-597-length-35717-cov-9.724469_pt1 | contig 35717 bp, 27 predicted proteins | sample MGYA00403676_ERZ1106951 | MGnify/ENA primary metagenome ERZ1106951 (study PRJEB35170, sample SAMEA104062398) | human gut metagenome | biome: human gut; feature: human-associated habitat; material: faeces | place: Denmark | collected 2012-04-23 ...
AAGTTGACTGGTGTTCATAGAGAAACAGGTCTGTATCAATGATAAAAGCCAGATCGTTTTTCATTCCCATATAGATTGCATTTTCCAGTGTCACGATTTCCAGTTTTTGCGGATCATCATAGTGAGCCCCACTGACTGCGTTATAAAGGGACAGTAAATTCTTTCGGTCAGAAAACAGCATACGGAATACGGTATCCTTATAGTTACGATGGGTTGTCAGCTGCTTTTTGTGTGCCATAGGCAGTACCTCCTCTTACAGGAGTGTACGAATGTGGGACAGCCATACTGCATTACCTATCTGTCACAATTGGAAACTCCTGCTTTTTAATTGATTTGTTTGAATGAAAAGCATGAATTTCTGAAATGTGAATGAGATAATGTAGATGGCATGATGCCAGGAATTTTAAGAAAAATATGCTTTGAAGGTATACTACCATAAAACCCTCAATGTTTCAATAGAAAAGCAAAAAGAAAATAAATACAACATAAACAATAAGAAATATAAATATAAATGTCTAAAATTAGATGGAGATATTATAAAAATAAAGAATCGGAAAATTCCGTTTGCTGTTCATGTTGGTATATACTATAATAGAAAAAAGCACCGGAAAATTATATGATGGAAAGGGAGATGCAAATGAAAAATGTAAAAAAATTCAGGGCTTTTTTAGCCGGTTTTATTCTTTTTCTGGCACTGATGTTCACAGTGGGTTCTGTGGATGTCAAAGCGGCGGCACCGAAGCTGAATAAAAAGAAGATTACCATCTATGTAGGGCACACCGGAAAGCTGAAAGTAAACAATGCCAGGAAGAAAGTGAAATGGACTTCTTCGAAAAAGCAGATCGCAGCTGTTTCTTCTAAGGGAGTTGTAAAAGGGAAGAAAGCGGGAAGTGCGGTGATCACTGCGGCAGCAGGAAACAAAAAGTGGACATGCAAAGTTACTGTTCGAAATAACGTATCGGTAAGCAAAGGTGCAATCAAGATTTTGCCGGGTAAGTCAAAGAAGGTCAATATTAAAATTCAGAAAAATGTAAATAATATACGATTTAAAATTAAGGATCCAAAGGTTGTTTCCTGTAAATGGGGCAAATGGAAAGGAATGTCGATTCCTCTGACAATTACAGCGAAACAGTCCGGTTCCACTTATATAACGCTTACAAATACTTACAGCAAAGAAAAAGTAAAAATTAATGTTACTGTCCCTGCTGAATGGGACGATGTAGAAGTAGTCATCCCGGAAACCATCGGTGAACAGGGTTACGAATCAAACCGTATGAAAATCACAAACTACAGTTTTTATCAGCCATCCGGTTGGACAGGCAGTTACTATATGCATGTAGAATTCAAAATGGTAAAATACGGAAAGACAGGAAAAACAAACTGGGGCGAATACGTTTTCTTTTATGATAAGAACGGAAATATCCTGGATAAATCACAGCTGTATGCAAGTGCACTGGCAGTGGGAAAATCATTTAGTGATGAGTTGTTAGTTCCGGAGGGAACAGCTAAAATCGTATTTATGGAGTATCCGGATGTGTCAGGAGATCATAACAACAGCGGAAATGATAATGGCGGAACACAGGATGGCGATAATTCCTCCACAAAAGATCCTTTAAAATGGGACGATTCTGATCTTAAGAAAATGAACAGTTATGCGGATAAGGCGGCTGAATGGGCAAAAAAAGCATTTGATTATGCATCCAAAGCCAAGAAACAGTCAGGCATGAGCCAGAATTATACGGCAATGGCAATAACAGCCCTTAAGATGGCAAAAAGTCATATGCAGAATGCCTATGATTATGCGATTGTGAAGGAGGATGCAAATCTGATAGACGCAGATGGCAATCCGGCTGGTACTTTGCAGGAGCGCACGCAGGAACTTTTGAGTGTATTTGAAGGATTGGACGATCTGACAAATACAGATACAGATACGGTTTATAATATGGCGACGGATGCCATGACAAAAACGGCTACATACAAAGTTTTGACAGCAAGATTGCTTCTGTAAAACCCTGGTGGAAATAGCACAATGGATTTTTTAAAACGTTCACAAAAAATCTGACAAGTCCCAAAAGCAGAAACAAAAATGCCCTGAACTTCCGGAGATGATCCTACAGATATCTCCTTTGGTTCAGGGCATTTTTTATTTTATATTTCCATACCGATCAAATGCGTTCGACTTGAATGAGCAGCAAGTGCTTTGACCTGTCTGGAATTATTTTGCAAATTCTTCCAGCAATTCAGCGATACGATCCTGGCAGCCGCCGCAGTGGGTTCCGGCTTCGGTTGCTTCACCGATTGCATCAACGGTAGTATGACCTTCGTCATACGCTTTTTTGATATCTCCGGCTGTCACATCAGCACAGAAACAGATGGTTTCATTTAAATCCATACTGGCACCTCCGTGGAAATGAATTTATTCTGGTCGGAAAAAACTCCAACTTCTGTGTGCGTTCGACTTGAATATTATTCTCCGAAGTATCTCTTAAGCAGACCTGCGAATGCTTTTCCATGTCTTGCTTCGTCTCTTGCCATTTCATGAACGGTGTCATGGATTGCATCCAGGTTCAGAGCTTTTGCACGTTTTGCCAGATCTGTTTTACCTGCGGTAGCACCGTTTTCTGCTTCTACACGCATTTCCAGGTTTTTCTTTGTGCTGTCTGTTACAACTTCACCAAGCAGTTCTGCAAATTTAGCAGCGTGCTCAGCTTCTTCATAAGCTGCTTTTTCCCAGTAAAGACCGATTTCCGGATAACCTTCTCTGTGAGCAACTCTTGCCATAGCCAGGTACATACCTACTTCAGAACATTCACCCTCGAAGTTTGCTCTCAGGTCAGCTTTGATGTCTTCCGGAACATCAGAAGCGATACCTACTTCGTGCTCTGCAGCCCATGCCATTGTTGTATCCATCTCTTTGAATTTAGAAGCCGGTGCTTTACATACTGGACAGACTTCCGGAGCTGCTTCGCCTTCATAAACATAACCACATACTGTACATACAAATTTTGCCATTTTTTTGATCTCCTTTTCACTTTGATTTTTAATAAGCTAATCCTGGGATATCCAAAACTTTTACGCTCTGAACATTCACAGGTTGAATCCTTGCTATTAATAATAGTAATTGTTACTGATATTAAGATAGCACATCTTTTGCTTTCCGTCAAGACTTTTTTAATAGTTTTTTTCATTAAGTTTTGCGGGGTTTTTACTGTAGTGTGTTTAACAATAGAATTTTCCTGTTTTAGCAGATATCTATATTATGCTAAACATTTTTTGCAGATTCCGTAAAAAGTAGTCGTGTGACTTCTGATTTTGCCATCAAATTTTTTTTGTGCTGCGATGGTGATCTCCTCGTTATCATCCAGGAAGATATCTTCTACACAATGGCATCTTTCACACACAAAGTGATCGTGTGGTGTAATCCTGCCATCGAAACGATCAGCACTATCTCGCATATTTAACTTGAGGATCTGTCCGGTCTCAGAGAGCAGGGACAGATTGCGGTAAACCGTACCGAGACTGATATTTGGAAAGCTCTCCCGCAAATTCATGTAAACCATATCAGCAGTCGGATGTTCTTCCGAGTGAGCAAGAAAATCCCGGATGGCTTCTCGCTGTTTACTGTACTTTAAAACTGCCATAATGTTCTCCTTTAGATAAATGATGCCAAGCTTAAAAATTTCAAGTTAATCCTGATATCATAATATTAGTAATAGTTATTATTATAATAATCTAAAAAAAACCGTTTGTCAATGCTTTTATTTTACAAAAAGATTGACTATACTAATATCGGATAGCATTTCAGGAATATACGGTAAGCAACAGGAAAATAATGGATATCAGGAGGAAATACAATGGAAAAAACATATGATCTGATCATCATTGGTTCGGGCCCTGCAGGTTTAAGTGCTGCGATCTATGCCCAGAGAGCGGGACTGGATACTCTGGTTCTGGAAAAGGAATATATCAGTGGAGGACAGGTAGTGAACACGGCAGAGGTGGATAATTATCCGGGACTGCCGGGAATGAATGGATATGAGCTTGGCATGAAATTCCGTTCTCATGCGGATGCACTGGAAGCGAAATTTCAGATTGCAGAAGTAAAAGACATTATAATAGAAGAAACACAGAAAACGGTGCGTACAAACGAAGGTGATTTTTATGCAAAAAATATTATCATCAGTACGGGGGCTAGCCACAGAAAACTGGGCGTTCCGGGTGAAAGAGAGCTGGCTGGCATGGGTGTTTCTTATTGTGCGACCTGTGATGGTGCATTTTTCAAGGGAAGAACGGTTGCCGTAGTAGGAGGCGGAGATGTGGCAGTCGGAGATGCCCTGTTTCTTGCAAGAGGATGCAAGAAAGTTTATCTGATCCACAGAAGAGATGAGCTGCGTGCGGCAAAGAGTCTGCAAAAGAAATTAATGGCTCTGCCGAATGTGGAGATTATCTGGGATACCGTTGTCAATGAAATCTGCGGTGAAGATCAGGTAGAGGCACTGTTTATTGAAAATAAGAAAACAGGTGCGAAGAAACATCTTCCTGTGGATGGTGTGTTTGTAGCTGTCGGTATGAAACCAAATACGAACATGGTTCCGGATGAAATTAAAAAAGATGAGGCAGGTTATATCGTGGCAGATGAAAATTGTGTCACAAATGTTACGGGAATCTTTGCAGCCGGTGATGTGCGTACAAAAATGTTACGTCAGATTATTACAGCCGCAGCAGATGGTGCAAATGCAGTAGAGTCCGTTCAGCACGGTATTTAATGCTAATATCCGGAACAAAGCGGAATATACGTGAATTGCAGAAGTATAAAGTAATTTGCAGAGCCTCTTTTAAAGTCAAATACGGCTTCATATCTGTGAAAAAATATTTGAAAAATATATGAAATCCTTATAAAAGATATTAATTACTGTTGACAAAACACCTCCGGTTTGTTATGATTAGCGTGTAAAAAATGTAACAGTTTTGTAATAAATGAAAATTACACAGTGTTTTCAATACATGGAGGTAGATATAAGTAATGAAAAGAGGAGTAGTAAAAGTCACTGCATGTTGTCTTGCAGGAAGCGTTATTTTCGCAAGCACCGGTCTTACCGCTTTTGCAGCAGGGGAGATGCCATTAGCAGGAATCGGAGCTGAGATCATTGCAAGTCAGGAAAAGAAGGAAAATTCCGAAACAAAAAAAGTGATTGCAACCGGTTATGACAGTCTGGTAATTGCTCAGGTTGATGAATATGTAAATATTCGTGATGAAGCAAGCACAGAGACAGGTCAGATCGTTGGAAAGTTATATAACAATTCAGCAGCAGAGATCATTGGTCAGACAGGTGACTGGTACCTGATCAAATCCGGAGATGTTACAGGATATGTAAACAAAGATTATTTTGTAACAGGTGCACAGGCAGAAGAGCTGGCAGCAGAAGTCGGAGATGATGTAGCTACGGTAAATACAGAGACTCTGATGGTTCGTAAGAAAGCAAGCACCGATTCCGATATTATCGCACTGGTTGGAGACTCACAGCAGCTTCAGGTTATTGATCAGGAAGACGGCTGGGTAAAAGTAGCAGTTGATAATGACGTAGTTGGATATGTTTCCAGCGACTATGTAGACTGTGAAACAAAATTTGTAGAGGCAGAATCCATCGAAACGAGTACAGCAAGAGAAGAGGCAGTACAGAGTGCTCTGGATCGTGCAGATCAGATGAAAGAAGCAGCAATCAATGCGATGAACAATGCGGATGCAAACGAAGCAGCATATGCAGCACAGGAAGCAATCGTAGCAGCGGCAGAAGCAAAACAGCTTGCATCTGAGCAGGAATTAGATTATAACGTACAGGAAATCGCTTCTACCGCAGTAAGTTCTGCAGATGAAGCACAGTATGCAGCATATATGGCTGAACAGTATCAGGCAGCAGCAGAGGCACAGGCAGCAGCAGAAGCGGAAGCAGCACGCCAGCAGGCAGAAGCAGAAGCAGCGTATGCAGCACAGCAGCAGGCACAGGCATCTCAGCAGCAGCAGCAGAATCAGAATTGGACAGGTGATCAGACACAGCAGGAAACACAGGCACCGTCCACAACAACGGATACAACGACAACACCGGATTACACAACAGGTGATACGACAACAACACCGGACTACACAACAGGTGATGCGACAACAACACCAGATTACAGCACAGGTGATGTTACCGTTACTCCGGATTACGGCACAGGCGATACAACGACAACACCGGATTATACAACAGGTGATACCACCGGAAGTACAACGACAGACAGCTCTGCACCATCGGGTTCTGACTATACCGGAGATGTTCCACAGTCAAATGCAAGCAGTTCTGATTCTCTCAGACAGAGCGTTGTAAACTATGCACTTCAGTTTGTTGGTAATCCATATGTATATGGTGGTACAAGCCTGACAAACGGAACAGACTGCTCCGGATTTACACAGTCTGTCCTGGCAAACTTCGGAATCAGCATTTCACGTACAGCTGCATCTCAGTCAGGCGGCGGTACTGCAGTAGATATGAGCAATTTACAGCCGGGCGATCTTTTGTTCTATGATAACGGAAGCGGTATCGGACACGTATCCATGTACATCGGCAATGGTCAGGTTGTTCACGCAAGTAACGAACAGACCGGTATCATCGTATCAAGCGTAGATTACAGAACCGCTTGTGCAGCAAGAAGTTACTTTTAAGAATAAGATTAATTGAACAGAGAACTAAAACGGGAGTGTTCGCAAGAACGCTCCCTTCTTACGTTATAAGGAAAAATACTGCGTTTCTGCGGAGTGTTTATCTTAGTTGGAAATTGCACTCCCACTAAGACAAATTTGTTGCTCACCACTTATAGAAGTGGAAGTTTTCTCTGACTAAGATGAAATAATTAGATAATTTTAAATATTTACACACTGATTAAGACAATTCTAATTAAATAGAAAAACAATAAAAAAAGCCGTTTGGCAAAATGCACAAAAGATTTGAGATATAAACAGAGTGTGGATAAATTCCTGTGGATTCACGCACGAGTTATCCACAGTGAAAAATGTCGAATTTGCTGAAAAATAGAGTTATACACTGAGTTATCAACATTATCCACATTTTTTGTGCACAAAGGCAGTGTTTATAAATTCCAAAAAACAAACGCACGTTTTGTGAAGAAATGATAAGTGATGTTTCCAAACGTCAAAAAAGTGAAAAATCGCATATTTGTATACTTATAAAAAATGAGTGAATTATCAGAAAATTATAATTTGCTCATGGAAAGTATCATGTTAATCGGTTCTCCTTTTATTCCCTTAAGTAAATATCCAAAGAGCTGCTCAGAATCGCACGCTAGGTTCCGGGTGCGTTCGGCTTGAAAGAAGTATCCATGTTCAATCTGGGGATTATGGTTGGTTCAAAACATCCCGGAAAAAGATTGTTATTAAAATAATCTTCCAATTAGCAGTTGATGAAAAATAATGATTGTTAATTCGGACGGAATCACCTATAATTTTATTATAAGAATATTAAGAAGCAAAAGATTAAAATTATCAGCAGACCTGTAAGTCTGCAAAAAGGAGGAAAGTCATGAAGAAAAGATGGAAAATTGCAGTTGCGGTTATGGGAATTGCACTGGTGGGATTACCAGTGTGTGCGGCAGATTCTGTTGATGTGCAGGCATCCGTTTGGAATGTAGAACAGGGAAAAGCGGCTGCAAAAAACAGAAGTGAAAAGGTGCTGAGTGAGGAAGAAGAAAAGGAAGTGGAAGAGCTGATTGTAAAAAAGGTTCCGGATAAAACACAGTATCTTGGTCCTATGAGTCCGTACATTCTCAATACAAATGGCATGCAGATTCAGATCAGATATAGCGACGGAACATATAAGGATCTGACTTGTAAGGAAAACAGCTGGTATGATGAGAACGATGAGTATTTTGAGGATTCATACAATATAAGATATGAATACTCTGGAAGTTATCTGGATCCGGATGCTGAGAATCTGGTTGCGGCATATGGAGATCAGACAGCAGAGATATCATATGGTGGTAAGTCTGAAGAAATTGCCATTCATGTAGAGAGAATAACCAAACTGGAAGTGGTTTCTCAGCCAGTTGCAGAATATTATGAAGGCTATAGAAGTAGGGCATATATGAGAAGCATGAACGAAGACCTTGATATCAGAGGTATGGCGTTAAAGGTTACTCTGGAAAATGGTGAGAGTGTTCAGCTTTTTTACAAACGCAAGGTGTACGATGCCTGGTCTTACCGGGAAGGCTGGTATGATGATAAAGATAATCTGTATGAAGAAATATTTGATAATGTAGAATATGCCGGAGAATATGCAGAAGGAGGTTACGCAGCCGGGATTCAGAAGGGAAAACTGGATTTTAACGGCATAACTGTTTATTTTGAAGTAAAAGTCAAAGGAGTAAAAAACATTTCTATTGTCAGCCTGCCGCAGTACAGAGAATTTTACGGAGAAAGTGTTGGTCAGGATGTTATTGCCAACAAAGCAGATGGATTAAAGTTAAAAGTAGATTTTGCAGATGGAAGCAGTGAGATTGTAAAATATAAGGGAGAATACAATTACGGCTGGGAAAACGAAGCGGGAGAAGACCAGAATTGTGTTATTAAACTTGTATATAAAGGAAAATACAGGAACAATAAAGAAAATGGTTATTTTGCATATGGAACCTGGCCGGTTGATATTGTGTTGGCTGGAAAACATATTTCCTATCATGTGGATATAAAACGATACGATGTGAAAGCGTGTGGAAAACTCAATGCAGATCAGCAGTATCTGTTTTCGTTAGAGGAAAAACAGGAGAATGTATTTACTTTTACACCAACAGAAACAGCAATCTATAATCTTGAGTTTCTGAAAGAGGATGAAGAATTCGGAAGCAACTGTGAAATTCTGGTGAAACTTGGCGAGCGTACCTGCAAACGGTCTTATAATAATTTCATATATAACTATGACAGAGAAATGGTGCTGCAGGCAGGCTTGACCTACGAATTTCGGTTTGCAGGAATTTATATTGATAAAGAAAACAAGGATATAAAATTTATGCTGCAAAAGAAAGACAATATTTCTGTTGAAGAAATACAGCAGGGAGCAGTGCAGAATTTTGCATATGTGTGTGATCAGCAGAACAGAAAATATTATTCCTTTGTGCCTGGGGAGACAGGTACGTATACCATTTCCTATAAAGAAGATGATCCACATATTGATACAAAGCTTAGATGGTACACAGATGATATGAATATTCTGCTGGATGCTTCGAAAGATGAAAGTGAAAGTAACAATCATGGTGAGATAACCTGCTATTTACAGAAAGGGCAGAAATATATTTTTGAAGCAGAGGCAAACTGTTATGAAGACCATGAAGATACGGATGCAAAACGGGGAAATATTCAGATTGAAGTAAAAAAGAAAGAAGAGAATCATAGTCATGCATTTGAAGCATATGAAGAAATTTCTTCAACCTGCCGTGTAGCTGGAGTGAAAATAGAAAAATGTAAAATATGTGGTACAATTTCAGCAAAAGAGGTTGCAAAAGCACATGTTTTTGGTGAGTATAAAGTTACACGCCAGGCAACAATTTTTGCAGCCGGAAATGAAGAGAGAACGTGTTCTGTGTGTGGACGTGTGGAAAGCAGAGCAATTCCAAAACTTCCGGCAACGATCCGCCTGAATGTAACAAGCATCACTCTGAAAACAGGACAGTCCACAACGGCGGTCAAAGTCAGCGAACTTACCGCGGGCGATTCGATTGATTCCTGGAAATCGGATAAGCCGCAGATAGTCAGAGTAGACAAGAATGGCAAGATTACCGCAGGAAAGAAAACCGGAACAGCCACCATTACCGTTACTTTAAAGAGCGGGACTACAGCAACCGTCAAGGTAAAAGTACAGAAAAAGAAAGTTGCCACAAAGAAAATTAAAGTGGACAAAAAGAACATCACTTTAAAGAAAAAGAAGAGCTATAAGATCAAAGTAAAACTTCAGCCGATTACCGCTTCCGATAAAGTGACATTCACCAGCAGCAATAAAAAAGTAGCCACCGTAAATGCAAAAGGCGTGGTGAAAGCAAAGAAAGTCGGAACAGCAAAGATCACCGTGAAAGCCGGAAAGAAGAAAGCGGTCATGAAGGTAAAAGTAAAATAAAGTAAAGAAAGAAAATTAAGAAATCATCCCTCATGCAGGAAGTAAAAAATCTGCAGGAGGGATTTTTTTGCCCATGGCATAATCCTCTTAAGTACAAGAATGTCGCTGATATATGATTGAAAACAGGATATTGTTACGTTATAATTTTGCTATATGGGGGGATCTTATAAGAAATAGAATGAAAATATTATGAGACGAAAAAAACTTTTTGCGGCGATGTTTGCAGCAGCCGTAGCATTTACTGCAGTTCCGGGACAAAATCTGGTATTTGCCCAGGAAGTGCCGTATGAAACAATTGTGGCACAGGAAGAAGAAAATTATGGAACGGAACAGGACAGCGGAAACGAGGGTGATATTACCTGGACATTTTATGACAGCGGTACACTGGTGATCGATGGAAGCGGCAGTACACCGGATTACTGGCCGTGATTTAATTATAAAGAAGATGTGAAAAAAGTTGTGGTAAAAGAAAATGTAACGGCTCTTTGAGAGCGTGCTTTTATGAATCATGCAAATCTGGAAAGCGTGGAGATTCAGGGAGAACTCACTCAAGTTTCGGATTCTGCGTTTGAAAACTGTACTGCTCTGAAACAGATTACGTTCACAAAAAAAGTAGGAAGTGTTGGAACTCAGGCATTTTACAAAGATACCGCACTGGAAACCGTAGAAATGTCAGATGGTGTTACCAGTATTGGTAATAATGCATTTGCGGCATGTGGTTCTTTGCAGTATATTACGTTCCCGAAAACAGTGACAACAGTTGGAACGAAGCTTGTTACAGATCTCACTTCTCTGCTCGCAGTACGTTACATCGGAACAGAGGATGAATGGAATGCATCTGACTTTAAGACGCAGGAATTCAGCGAGTTACCTGCGTGAAGTGCGGTCTGAAGAAAGAGGAGTCCATTCCAAAAAAAGAACATAATTTTTCAGAATGGTGTGTTATCATACAGCCTACGACGGAAAGGGAACAGCGGTGATCATTGTAAAATCCGGAAAATAACAGCAAAATGCAAGGTAAAAGTAAAATGATGTAATTTGATTTGCAGATATAGAATCCCCTTTTGGAAAATCTCTGACAGCAGTTGTGTTGTACCTGATGCTGCCGGAATATCTCAGGGGGATTTTTTACAGCAACCGGAACAGGAAAAAAGACGGAAGATCTGAGAAAGGAGATAGAACCAAAGATATTACAGGGAGTTTCTAAGATGTAGTATACTGATGATTGTCAAAAGTAATAAATGAAAATAAGAAGTAAAAGAATCAGGAGGTTCAGATGAAGAAAAAATATTATGGAATATTGCTGGCAGCAGTGATTGCCGCCGGCACAATAGGTGTAACAGCACAGGCAGCAGAACTGGCAGATACGGAAAAACTGACAGAAACTGCAAATGTAACAGACGATGTAAATACAGCAAACAGCACAGATGCTTCTGTACAGGCACAGAGTGATGAACTGGAAGTGCCACTGGTACTGAACCAGACATACACCAGAAGTTTCTCACAGGTCGGACAGAAATATTATTTCACGTTTACACCGGAAGAAACAGGATATTATTATGTTGATCTTAATTTCCCGGAAAATATGAACATTCACGTACTGGATGATTACTCTTCCGATGCACTGTATTTTGCAGAAAAGCTGAACAATACAGAATCTTATACATTCTGTCTGGAACTGCAGGATTCTGTAGATGGACAGGTGCAGGGAACGGGTACGATCACCTTCCGCAAAGCTCCAGATATTAAAAACGTTATCCTGCAGAAAGCAAATGCCAGAGATGTTTTCTACAATGCAGATTTTGAAACCATTTCCCCGGATGGGGCGAAACTGACAGTCGAATATGAAAATGGCACAAAGACTTATTCGTTTGATTGGGATAATGGTACTGCTTTTTCTCTTACAGATGATTATAAATATGTATTTAATGTTATGTTTCTGGATGCAAACGGGAATGATATATCAAATGTTGTAAACAATCCGGGTATGGCTGGTGCAAAGGGAAATTACCAGGTCAGAGTGTCTCTGAAAACGTTATCCATGAACAGCGATAATGGAGAGAAGGAGAAATTGACAGGAACTGGTTATCCGATCACGATACGTGACCTGTCACTGAACAGCTCCAACAAACTGGATATGAAAAAATCCTATCCTTCTTTAAAGTACACGGACGGAGAAACTGCGTATTATTGGTTTACACCGGATAAAAGCGGTGCTTACTATGTGAGCGTCACCGGATATGGTGCAGACTACTGGCAGAAATCCTGCTGGTTCCGTGTATACGAAAAAACAGTCAGCGGATATCAGTCGAAAGGAATGGCGATCGGTACACTGAACTGCAAGCTGGAAAAAGGAAAGCAGTATATTTTAACTGCTGATCACTATGGAAAATCCAGTGTTTTTGGTGCATGTTTTGCAAAAGCAGATACGTATGTTCCACTGGAAGTTGCACAGACACCATACGTGGAATTGAATGTGAAGTCGGATGTGACGGTTCCATTGAAAGTGAAAAGCTCTTACAAAATAAAAACCATAAGAATGCCTTCGACTGACAGGATTGTTTCTTATAAGAGCAGTGATACAAAAACAGCAACCGTTTCTAAGAATGGTACGATCAAAGGAAAGAAGATCGGAACAGCAAAAATTACGGTAACACTTGCCAGCGGTTACAGTACTTCATTCAACGTAAAAGTACAGAAAAAGAAAGTTGCCGTAAAGAAAATTACAGTGGACAAAAAGAAGATTACTTTAAAGAAAAAGAAGAGCTATAAAATCAAAGCAGAGCTTCAGCCGATCACCGCTTCCGATAAAGTAACATTTACCAGCAGCAATAAAAAAGTAGCTACTGTAAATGCAAAAGGAGTGGTGAAAGCCAAGAAAGCCGGAACAGCGAAGATTACGGTCAAAGCCGGAAAGAAGAAAGCGATCGTAACGGTAAAAGTAAAATAAAAAGTTGTGGAGGTTTATGTAAATGTGCAAATGAACGAATTCCCCGAAGGCACGCTCTCGCTACCTCACATTGGCAGCGGTACATAACCGACCAAAATACGGTCGCTAAGTACCGGCCATGTTCGAGTACCTTCTTGGGAATTGTTCATTTTGCACATTGCCAAAAGCTCCTGGCTTGCCGGGGGGTCGTTTAAGCGGAACAGTCCTTTCAGGCCAAATTACAAAACACGAAAAAACAGAGACACTGTAACGGTAGTAAATTTCCGTCACTGTGCCTCTGTCTTTTTTGTTTTGTACACAAGAAAGTTGATGCGGAAGGCTTTGGTTCTAAAACCTGTTTGCGTACACTGGCGGTGTGGAAGGCTGTTTCCTGCCAGCGTGTAAAATATGATATGAAGTGTTTTTAAAAACTATGGCCGTTCAAAAACGTACAGCAATGTGCAAAATGAACAATTCCCAAGAAGGCACTTTTACGTGCCTTCGGGGAATTCGTTCATTTGTACATGCAATACTGTTCATTTGCAAACAGTATTTTAAAAACCCGGCATTTCCATTCCTTACACCTGCCGGGAAACCAACGGTCAATTTTTATTTACCTGTTTCACGAAGCCATTTTTTTACTGCTTCCACATCTACTTTCAATGCGAGGGCAATTTGCTCAATCGGCACATGAAGTTCTGCAAAAGCAATAGCGGCATCTTTTTTTGCAGTATTAAGTCCATCAGCTACACCAGCTTCATATTCAGCTTTTCTGAGTTTTCGTTCTTCCTCTTCTTTATCGTATTCAAATATACTCATCGAAATCACCTCCGATTTATTTGCACGAAGAAATTCGGAAAGAATGTCGTTACGGATACATTCATCAACCGCTAGCTTAACTGCTTCGTTCAATTCCAATTCCTTCGCATACTTACGGACACAGTGTACATACTGTGCATATTCTCTTAAAGTCTGGCATTGTTCCATCAGCTCTTCATTATGCCCTTCGTTGATGTTTAAGGTCAGAACTTCCAGCTCCAGTTTTGGTTCACCGGACAGATTTTCAAAAGCTTCCGACAAATGGTTTACCCAATGATCTTTCTTTTTTTCAGTTCCATTATAAAATACGATAAACTGTGGTGCCGGGACTTTCAGCAGGCATGAAGAGTAAAGCGATTTATGATCGACCAATTTCTGATATTCACTGGAAATATAGAATAAATCTCGCAATGGCATATTTGGACTATAAGTAGACTGATGTTCATACAGAAACAAGTCTGTACCGATGATGAAAGCCAGATCATTTTTCATTCCCATATAAATGGCATTTTCCAGTGTGATGATTTCCAGTTTTTCCGGATCATCATAATGAGAACCGCTGACTGCATTATAAAGAGATAATAAATTTTTGCGGTCAGAAAACAGCATACGGAATACCGTATCCTTGTAATTACGGTTTGCAGTTGGTTGTTCTTTTTTAGCCACAGGAAGTACCTCCTTTTTGCAGGAGCGTACAAAAATGTGCAGCCATACGGTCTATGCTTTCTTTTTCACAGTTTGAAACTCCTGCTTTTTAAATTGATTTGTTTGATTGAAAAGCATGAATTTCTGAAATGTGATTAGAAAATATAGATGGCAGGATGCCAAGAACGTTAAGAAATATGCTTTGAAAGTATATTATCATATAACTCTCATTATTTCAATATATTTTTAAAAAACAATTAAAATCAACATAAACAATAAGAAACTAAAACTATACGAGAAATTCAAGAATGCCGGAGGCTATATCAATTTTGAAAAGACCTGATACGATATAACTTTATTTGTATGAAAACATATAGCATAAACTGTCGGAAGGTGGTGTAGAGGCTATGTCTTTCTTCTGTGCAAAGCAAAAAGGCTTATAGAAGTGTAAATTGTGCCAGACAACAAAAGACAGAGGCATAGTGACGGCAGCAAGTTTCCGTTACTCTATCTCTGTCTTTTTCTGTTCTGTGTTTTGTACCCTGGCCTGAAGGACTGTTCCGCTTAAGCGACCCCTGGCAAGCCAGGAACTTTTGGCAATGTGCAAAATGAACAATTCCTAAGAAGGTACTCGAACATGGCCGGTACTTAGCGACCGTATTTTGGTCGGTTATGTACCGCTGCCAATGTGAGGTAGCGAGAGCGTGCCTTCGAGGAATTCGTTCATTTGCACATTCTAAAACCTCTCTGCACTTGCTTACCAGTAGCGTACAATCGCACGGATCGTAGCAAAGTCAAATGGTGAGGTCTTAATACCGCCCACCGGGTAAGCTGCCTCTGTAGAGGCGTGTACAATCAGCCCGTTTCCGATGTAAAGCCCAACGTGTGAGATTGGCTGGTAATAAAATACCAGATCTCCGGGCTGGATATTGTTGATGGAAATGATTTTTGCGGTAGCATATTTGGTTGTTGTGCCATCGTAGCCGATTGCCTGCTGGTCGGCGGTACGAGGGATCTTGATGCCAAAATGGCTCATGACGGACTGCGTAAAACCGGAGCAGTCTGCACCGTTTGTCAGGCTGGTTCCGCCGTAAACATATGGATTTCCGATAAACTGAGTCGCATAAGCTGCAATTTTGGAACCGAATGTCAGATCGGAATCGGAAGCATTCTGGTCAGTCATATATCCATTTGCATCGAAAGAGTAGAATACGTTGTCAATGATCATGATCTGGCTCTTGACCATTTCACCGGTCGTCGGAAGAAAATAGAACGTTGCGACGCTGTTATTATACCATCCTGTAACCATGACTCCGTTACGGTCAAATAAATAGGTTTTGCCGTTCAGGGTAACAATACCGGTTGCTTTGCTTCCGTCGGAAGTAAAATAGTAAGTCTTATCATCAATCTGCAGTTTCTGGCTGGTAACTCTTGCACCAGTTTCTCCTACATAATAATTGCCTACCCACTGGTTGGTGAGGACAATGCCGTTCTCATCTGTATAATAATATCTGCCGCTTGCAGAAACGACCCACTGGTTTTTTGCTTTCTGGTAATTGGAATCCAGGAAGTAGGTTTTGCCTTTCTGTGTCCAGATTCCGGTAGAACGTGTCTTTTTGGTACGGTTTCCCTTTTTGTTTATATAGTAAGCACCTACCCAGCAGCTTTTTGCCATCTGACCGTTTGATTTCAGGTAGCGTTTGCCGATCCAGGTATCGGTGACCATTTTACCGTTTGCATCAAAGTAATAATATTTGCTGCCAATCAGTACCCAGCCGGTCATCATCTTTCCGGTTGTCGGATGGAAATAGTAAGTGTCGGCACCGATCTGAGCGAAACCATAAGTACGTTCACCGGCGGCATTTACATAATACTTTTTGCTGATGATCCTGTTGGTGTACATACGGCCTTTTTTACCGAAGTAATAATATTTGCCTTTGATCTTTTTCCACTTTCTCGGTGCAGAACCGTCTGTTTTAAAGAAGTATGTATAGTTGCCGATCTTGTTCCAGCCTTTCAGCATCAGGCCGGTTTCAGCATCAAAGTAATAATATTTGCCGTTGTATTTGAGCCAGCCACTGTAACGTTCTCCAGTTTCGGTATTAAGATAATAAGTTTTGTCACGGATACGCAGCCAGCCTTTTGCAAGTTTACCTTTGTAGTTGTAGTAATAATACTTACCATCATTCTCTACCCAGGTATTTTTGTTTTCCGTCACGCCGGGAGTCAGGATGTCAGAACCGTCTGCAGAAGAAGGATCCCGGACAATGTTTCCGTTTGCATCAATCGTGTAACTGTGATCCCCGGAGGTAATCACAGTGCTTGCAGCCATGGAGCCGTCAGCAGAAAGATAATATCCATCTACCCAGCGATTGGCGAGCAGCCTGCCTTTTATATCAAAATAGTACCATTTTTTATCGATCAATTTCCAGCCGGTTACGGCGTATTTGTTTTTTTCAAAATAGTAAGTATATTTACCGATCTGCTTCCAGCCAACAGCGTAGCCCGGTGCAGCCTTGATGGTATACCAGCGACCGTTTGCATCTGCCCTCCACTTTGCTTCCGCTTTCATAGAAGGACTGACTGTGCCAAGTGCTGCTGCTAAAAGCATGGTAACGATAATCTGCTTTTTCATAAATTGCTCCTTTTAAAAATCATGAAGATCAAGATTTTGAAATCATGTTAAAAATATTACAAAATTATTACATAAGAATTTTACAGGATTTAGCTTAGAAAGTCAAGAGAAAACACATATTCTGACAGGTAAATGTCAGCAGACCTGACCGGGATCACATTCCGGGTCTTAAGTGTGTTCTGCCTGAATAAAGATTTTACGTCTGAAATATGAGAGAACTGTGGGAGAAAAAAGACAGAACCCAGGGGACAAAAAATTGTCCGCCAGGTTCGGGAAATCCACTTGTTAAGCCTTCTTGCTCTGCATTCTTTTGATGACCTTCAGTCGGGTGAATTCTTCACGCTCTTTTTCTTCCAGTGCATTCTGAATGTCTTTTGTAAGAACGGTATAACGTGGGATGGTAATATTTTTCAGAGCGTTGGCACGCTTCTGGGTTTTTTTGATATTGTTTGCCAGCCGGTAAGCTGAATTTTCGATCATGGAAAGCTTGATGGAAAGCTGCTTTACTTTTTCAAATGAGGCTTTTGCCTGGTCCAGTGCAATGTTTGTACTGTAGTAAGCGTAAGTCGGGAAAGCAGGTCTGGTATCAGCTTCTACCAGGGGGATCTCCGTACCCATGATACTTCTTGTACGGATGCGGATCGAATCCTCAACCGGTACGGAGTAGGAGATCTCTTCTACAAGGCTGATACCCAGTTTGATGTTTGCCATCTGCAGTGCAGCATAAGCCATGCGGAAGGTAGAATCAATTTCTTTCTGAATGGATTCGGCCTGCTGGATGAGTCCCATAAGTTCCCTGATCAGAATATTTCTTTTTTTGTCCATCAGCACATAGCCCTGTTTGGCAAGTGCGAGGGAGTTTTTTGCCAGAATTAAATTGCCCTTCGTAGGGAAGGTATTCGGATCCATAGGCTCACCTCTATTCGTTATAATATTTATCCAGGATCTTCGTATCGATACGGTCAAGTTCTTCTCTTGGCAGCATACGCAGAAGTTTCCAGCCAAGATCAAGAGTCTCAACGATAGAACGGTTCTCGTCCTCGCCCTGTCCGACAAAGGTATGCTCGAATGCCTGTCCGAATTTCAGATAGGTTTTATCCAGAGGAGAAAGTTCGTCCTCACCGATAACGGATGCCAGGGCTCTTGCATCTCCAACTTTTGCGTAGCAGGAGAATAACTGGTTTGCAACATCCTGATGATCTTCTCTTGTGTAACCTGCACCGATACCGTCCTTCATCAGACGGGACAGAGAAGGCAGTACGTTGATCGGCGGGTAGATTGCCTGTCCGTGCAGCTGACGATCCAGTACGATCTGACCTTCGGTGATGTAACCAGTCAGGTCAGGGATCGGGTGTGTAATATCATCATTCGGCATAGTCAGAATCGGGATCTGTGTTACAGAACCTTCGACGCCTTCTACGATACCGGCACGTTCGTAGATTGTAGCCAGTTCACTGTAGAGGTATCCAGGATAACCTTTACGAGAAGGAATCTCACCTTTTGAGGAAGAAACCTCACGCATGGCCTCTGCAAAGGATGTCATATCGGTTAAGATAACCAGGATGTGCATGCCTTTTTCAAATGCCAGATACTCTGCTGCGGTGAGGGCAACCTTCGGTGTGATCAGACGCTCTACAACCGGGTCGTTTGCCAGGTTCAGGTACATAACTACGTGGTCAGAAACACCGCTTTCTTCGAAAGTCTTGCGGAAGAATTCTGCTACGTCATATTTAACACCCATAGCTGCGAAAACGATCGCAAATTTTTCATCGGAATTATCACCCAGAGAAGCCTGTTTTACGATCTGAGCTGCCAGACGGTCATGTGGCAGACCATTTCCGGAGAAAATCGGAAGCTTCTGTCCGCGGATCAGAGTGGTCAGACCATCGATCGCGGAAATACCGGTACGAATGTAGTTACGCGGATATTCACGGGTAACCGGGTTCAGCGGCAGACCGTTTACATTGATGTGTGCTTCCGGATAGATATCACCCAGACCATCGATCGGCTGTCCGATACCATTGAAGGTACGGCCGAGGATGTCCAGTGATACGGCAAGCTCCATCGGATGTCCGGTCAGCTTTGTGTGGGTATTTTTAAGGGACATACCTTCATTTCCCTCAAATACCTGGATAACGGCTTTGTCTTCGTAGAGCTCTACGATACGACCGAGTTTCTTTTCGTTGTTATCCACAACGATCTCTACGATTTCTTCAAAGGAGGCATTCTGCACGCCTTCCAGAACGACCAGAGGGCCGTTGATCTCGTTCAGGCCTAAATATTCTATTGACATTTCTTTTCCTCCTAAGCGTTCTTTTCAAGTACTTCGTCATAGAAACGATCGACTTCTTTGCGGTAGTCATCGAACATATCCAGACGGTCATTTGGAACATCGTATTTCACGGAAATGATGCGGTCAAAAATGTTGCTTTCTTTCAAAATGGACATCGGCATACCCATGGTAACCAGGGCTTTTGCCTTTGTGTTCAGATACAGGATCAGGTCCATCATCAGGAACTGTTTGCGGATCGGAACACAGGTATCGTCTTTGTGGAATGCATTCTGCTGAAGGAATCCCAGACGGATGACTCTGGCGATCTCCAGTGTCAGTTTCTGGTCATCCGGAAGTACATCACTACCAATCAGTTTTACGATCTCCATCAGGTTGCTTTCCTGGTTCAGGATCGCCATCAGCTGATTTCGTTCGTCTACGAAATTCTTGTCGGCATTGTCACGGTACCATGGTGCCAGGTCATTTACATATTCACTGTAACTGGTCAGCCAGTGGATAGCCGGGAAATGTCTTGCATATGCCAAGGATTTATCCAGTCCCCAGAAGCAGCGTACGAAACGTTTGGTATTCTGTGTGACAGGTTCGGAGAAGTCACCGCCCTGAGGGGAAACCGCACCGATGATGGAAACACTTCCTTCGGAGCCGTTTAAGGTCTGCATCATGCCGGCACGCTCGTAGAAAGCGGAAAGGCGGGATGCCAGGTAAGCAGGGAAACCTTCCTCTGCAGGCATTTCTTCCAGACGTCCGGACAGCTCTCGAAGTGCCTCAGCCCAACGGGAAGTGGAGTCTGCCATGATCGCAACGTCGTAACCCATATCGCGGTAATACTCAGCCAGTGTGATACCGGTATAGATAGAAGCCTCACGGGCAGCTACCGGCATGTTGGAAGTATTGGCGATCAGAGTAGTACGATCCATCAGAGGTTTGCCGCTTCTTGGGTCAACCAGTTCAGAGAACTCTTCCAGAACCTGTGTCATCTCGTTACCACGCTCACCGCAGCCGATGTAGATGATGATGTCGGCGTTGGACCATTTGGCGATCTGATGCTGTGTCATGGTTTTTCCGGTACCGAAACCGCCAGGGATAGCAGCAGTACCACCTTTGGCGATCGGGAACAGAGTATCGAGGATACGCTGTCCGGTAATCAGCGGTTTGCTTGCTGCGAATCTTGCAGCAGTCGGACGCGGAACACGGATCGGCCATTTCTGGGCCAGTGTCAGTTTTTCTTCTTTTCCGTTTGCAAGCTGAACGGTTACGATCGGTTCGTTGATCGTGTATTCTCCATCCATTGCAACTTCCAGCACAGTACCGGAAATGTTCGGAGGAACCATGGATTTGTGGACGATTGCCTGTGTTTCCTGAACTTCTGCGATGATCGTGCCGCCAGAAACAAATTCACCCGGTTTTACGGTGATATGTGTCTGCCATTTTTTCTCCGTATCCAAAGAATCAACGCTGACACCACGGCTGATGTATTTACCGGAGGATTTTGCGATCTCACTTAACGGACGCTCGATACCGTCAAAAATATTGTTGAGGATACCAGGGCCAAGTGTTACGGAAATAGCATCGCCGGTAGCTTCTACCGGGTCACCAGGACGAAGTCCTGTGGTTTCCTCGAAGACCTGAATGGTCGTGATATCGTTTGTCAGACGGATAACTTCGCCTACCAGACGTTCTTTTCCGACGTAGACCATTTCAGCCATCTGAAATCCTGTGTTGCCTTTCAGGTAAATAACAGGACCGTTAATGCCGTAAATAGTACCTGTTTTATGCATTTGTAGCACCTCCGTTAAATGAGAAGTCTGCTTTTAACTTTTCCAGTTTGGAAGCGAAAGAATTGTCGATCAGGATGTTGCGATCCTGAAGAACGGCTCTTGTGCCGCCCATAAAGGAATATTCAGAAACGGTAACAGGAGCTCCGGTTGCGACCTGGAGACTGGAACGTTTGTCGGAGTCTGCAGGGTCAATGTAAAGGATCAGTTTTCCGGAACCGGCCTCTTTCTGAATGTTTTTGATCTGTTTGATCAGCAGCTGCTGATATGCTGAAGTAGTCATGTAATCTTCAAGCAGCTGTTTTACTTCGACAAAAAGCTTTTCTTTCAGTTCATTCTGTTTCTGTGTGATCTTACGCTTGATCTGAAGCTGCTCTTTGGAAAGAGCCATATTGTTATTTCTCTTCAGATTGTCGCTTTCTGTTTTTAACTGTAAATCAGACTGGCGAAGTGTGGTTGCTTTGTGTTCTTTTTCTACCTTGTCCAGATTTACTTTATATTCTTCGATCATGGCAGAAGCCTGTTTTCTGGCCTCTTCCAGAGAAGATTCTTCAAAATATTTAAGCTTTTCTTCCGTAGTCAAAATATCTCACCTTCTTTATAATTTTATTCCGATTGCTTCGCTTACATAGGAAGTGATAAAGTCCGGTTTGCGGCCGGTACCGTGGCGGTCAGGGATTTCGATAAGAAGTGGAAGACGGCGGTTTAAGCGGACATCATCAATAATATCCGGAAACTCCCGACCGAATTTTTCGGTCAGGAGAATAATACCGTTTTCTTTATTGGCAATTGCATCTTCCAGTGCTTTACGAAGTTCCGCACGTTCGTGCACGATACAGCCTTCTACGCCTGCCAGACGCATGCCGGTCAGAGTATCGACGTTATCACTGATTAAGAACATTTTCATAAATTAATTGCCTCCTGATATGCGAACAGGAAATTAAAGTTTACCAAGGATCATGAAGGAGATGATCAGACCGTACAGAGCGATACCTTCGGCCATGGCTACGAAGATCATGGATTTACCAAAGATGCTTCCGTCTTCACTGATAGCACCCAGAGCAGAACTTGCTGCGTTTGCAACGGCGATACCACCACCGATGCAGGAAAGACCGGTTACCAGTGCAGCTGCCAGATAACCCATACCAGCTGCCAGACCGCTTGCAGATGCAGAAGCAGTATCAGCTGCCAGTGCTACAGAACCGTCGCCTGTGAAGATCATGATAACGGCAAGAGCCATGGTTCCAAAGAAGAGGAAGCAGTTGATGCCAAGTGTGGTTTTGAAGCGTCCACGGTTCTTTTCACCGATCAGAAATGCTGCGGTTGGTACGACGATGCTCAGAAGCAGTGCTGCGATAAAAATGAATTTTGTAATAGTTGACATAGTAATTTCCTCCTTAATCGTGTGTGATTATGAACTCACAAATATAAAATATTTTATTTCCGTTATTTTGCTTTTAAATGTTAATCAACGGATTTTTTAACAAATGGTGTGAATGGATGTCCTTCGCCTTTATAGAAACGGCTGAACATTTCGTAGTATTCCAGACGAAGTACCTGGATACCAACGATCAGACCCTCCATTGCACATACAAAAACGTTACCAAGTACGATAACGATCCAGTTGATGTTTCCGGATTCGGCTCCGGCAAGCATCAGGACTACTTCCATCATAGCTGCGTGGCTGACGGCGAAAGCACCGATACGCACGAAAGACAGCGTGTTGGAGAAGTAGCTCAGTAATACATCAAACAGTTCGAAAAATGCAGTTACAAGGAACATGCCTTTTTCTTTTGGCATAGCATCTGCTTTTTTCTCGACCAGTTTACCGAGCGGCTCTTTGAAGCCGATCAGGATCAGCGGAATGAGGAACATAACCACCAGAACACCGGCTGCCGGGATGGCATGACCTGTCATAAATAAGAAAACGACTGCAACGATCGCACCGTAGAATACAAAACCGGCGATACCGTTTGTATCAAAAAAGATGTTCTCAGCATCTTTTCTGCGGACTGCATTGATAATATGCAGAACCATCGTTGTCAGGATCAGGAACATACCAAATGCGATGGCAACAACGAAAGCGGTGTTCATAGTACCGATAAACGGAAGCGTTGTCATTGCATCCTTCGGATGCATCCAGAGTGCAGGTATGACATCCTCAAAACCGAAGAAACTGCCGAACAGGAAACCGAAGATCGTAGAGAAGACTCCGGCACTGCTTAAGCATGCTGCGAGTTCCATTTTTTTGAAATGGTAGAGCAGGGCACCGCCGATCACCAGGCAGAGTCCCTGACCGACATCACCGAACATGGCACCGAAAATAAAGGAATAGGTCAGTGCTACGAAGATGGTCGGGTCGATCTCATTGTAAGACGGAAGACCGTACATACGAACGAATAATTCAAACGGACGGAAGATACCAGGGTTTTTCAATTTGGTAGGCGGTGTCAGTGTGCTGTCTTTATCCTGATCTTCATTGCTTTCGATCAGACAGAACAGATTCTTGTCATCGGCTACGTCTTTTTCAAAACGAGCGGCATCGCTTTCCGTCATCCAGCCACACAGAATGTAGAAGACCTGTTTACCTTCTTTTGTGCAGGCTGCAAGTTTACGCACATCAAAGTTTGAAGTGAGTGAACGGAATTTGTCTCTGCAAAGCAGGACTTTGTTTTTGTACTCGTTGAGCAGTTTCGCACTTTCTTCACGGCACTCCTGAAGCTGGACATCAAGATCATGGATATCAGACTGAAGTTTTGTACCGACTTCCTGTGGAATACCTTCGTATTCATCCGGAAGGTGGATGCGTTCAAAGTGCAGGGAAGAAAATACGGCATCGATCTGTCCGGCTCTGCCCGCCGGCACAAAGTAAACACCCCATACATACTGCTCATCTTCGCTGCAACGATAGAACACGGTGTCCAGATTTTCGTAGACATAGTGCTCCAGTTTTTTGTAGTAATCGCGTGTGATCTTACCGAAACGATATTTGATAAACTTAAACTGCAGTACGCTGTGAATATCAAAATCGAATCCAAGGAACGGTCTTAAACGTTCATAAGAAGCTTTCAGATCTTCCTTCTTTGCTTCCAGAGCATTGGTTCTTGTATAAATATCAGAAAATTTGCTTTCTAGAGTTGCGAGAGTCTCAGAAGCTTCTTCAATCGAAATAGTGCCGGTTGGGTTTTCCTGATTTTTATCCGTACCGAGCATGGAAGCGAATTCTTCTGCTTTTGTGAGCTTGTCTTTATAAGGATTGATCTCAATATAAGGACGAAGAGACTTGACAGTCTTAAGCTCGGAAAGAGCATTTTCCAGATGAATTTCGTATTTGGATAAATAGTCATTCACCACACGGTCGATGTCTTCTTTCGGACCGGTAACGCTCAGAAATTTCATTTTCTCAATCAACGATTACACCCCCTTTTCAGATTTGAAATATATTTTTGCGTCTCACTGGTCGGAAGACCGTATCGGATGCACTCAAGCGTGGTTGTGAGGTCGTCAACCTCATGTTCTTTCTCATAGAGATATGAAATGATAACTGCAATGGAGAATGGATCCTCCTTTGCGTTCTTACGCTGAACACGATAACGGATCTGATAATAGGCATCGTCCAGTGAAAGTTTTGCTTCCTCCGGGAAATGTCGTCCGTAGTAAGTATTTCTGATGGCTGCGGTCAGTTCATCTGTAGTTGCAGCTTCGACCATCTCTTTGATCTGAGAGGTCTGAAGACGGTACTGGATACCGATCAGATGTGCATAGACGTCCGCATTGCTCATGTTGTAAAAATGCTTGGAACGATAAATCCAACGTATGTTCAGCAAATCCATTTTGACACCGTAATCGTCCATAAAGATTCTTTCTTCGTCACGAGTCAGAACCTTTTTGCGGCTGTCCCAGAACCATTTGAAATAGCACAGGTCAAGTGCCATCTCGTAATCCCACAAAGTAGGTTCGGACAGACCGGAGAGAAGAGATAAAGGACGATAGTAGATGCTTCCTTTCAGAAGGCTTACAAACTCATCCAGAGTTTTACAGTTGGAAAGAGCGGTCAAATTGATGTCCGAGTGTTTTTCAAAGAAATCCTTGAAAATATCGAAATTCAATTCAACATCTCTGTGGTCAAATACCATTCGCATACAGGTTTTCAGAAGTCCAATCTCGTATCTGCGGAAGTACAGATCCAGGATTTTACGCTGATGTATGGTTGCGAAACGGTAGATACTCTGGAAATCCGTGTAGATTGCGTTTGTGAGCATTTTCTCGATCTCTCCGCGGTGCAGGGAATTTTCGTTGGAATTTGCGAAAATACCAGCATAGGCGGACTTTGTTTTCAGAAATCCGATGGCATCGGAAACGGATGTCAAAGAGGCGAGATGCTGAAAATCTTTAGCGGTCAGAAGCTTCCTTCGCATACCGCGAATCTTGGTCGCTGTACCGCTGTAGGCTAACAGATTTCCCATAATTTTACTCCTCGATCATTTTTGCGATCAATCCGGCAGCAAGCTTTTCATGATTCTGATTGTAATCATTTTCGATTGCCTGAATCGAATCTTCAGTTGCTTTCTGCAGATCGGCAAGACTTTTTTGCATTTCTTCATTTAAGCTGGAACGAATCTGATCAAGCTTCTCCTGCGTAGCTTTCTCAGCCTCTTCATCAAATGCCTGAATACGTTCACGCATCTGCTGTTCCAGTGCCTTCTTTTCGTTCTCGGCAGCCTCAATGATACCGGCTGAGGCCTCTTCGATTGAAGACAGACGCTTGATGACGAGATCCATGTGCATCCCTCCTTTAGTATAGTATAGTTGCAGCTTTGAAATTCAAGCTGAACATATGCAAAAGCACAGCCCAGCCCACAAAAAAACTGCAGAAGTTTATTGCCCTGACACTTCTGCCTTTATATGATTATTGCCAGACAACCGTAAAATCATGTTCACAGATACCCATTATAAATAGGTAGTCCTTTTTTCACTCCGTCTGACAGCTTACATTATACACGATTTCCACTTGATTTCCATATGCAAAATTCTCAAAAAAATAAAAAAATTTTATGGTTGTTTTGCACAATTAGAATGGATATGATAAAATACATGGGTATAACTCAGAAGAAAGTCAGTGATACTTAGTATATAAAATTTATATGATGCCAGGGCCAAAAGGTCAAAAAGACGATGCAAGCTTGCTTGTGAGAGTACGCAGTACGGAACAATCCGTATGGCATCAGTTACTGACAAATCTCAATGTCATAAATGCCAGGGCCAAAAGCCTGAAAGCACGATGTGCTTGCACAAACATAAAATTGGAGGAAAATAAATGCGTTTAAGAAATATACCGGGAGCGGATGAAGTGATCAGAAACTGTGACTGGGTAATCAAGGAACCGGCAGATAAAAAAGAAAAATGGAATACAGTATTTGGAAATGAAAATCCGATCCATATCGAAGTTGGGATGGGAAAAGGGCAGTTTATCACTGAGATGGCAAAGAGAAACCCACAGATCAACTACATCGGAATCGAACGTTATACGAGCGTTCTTCTGCGTGCCGTACAGAAAAGAGAGCAGCTTCCGACAGAAGAAGCCCTGCCGAATCTGCTCTATCTGTGTATCGATGCCAGTGAACTTCCGGAAATCTTTGCAAAAGACGAAGTGGCAAAGATCTACCTGAATTTCTCAGATCCATGGCCGAAGGATCGCCATGCAAGACGCAGACTGCCGTCAAAAGAATTTCTGGCACGCTATGACCAGATCCTTGTGCCGGATGGCAAAGTAGAATTCAAGACCGATAACCGCGGACTGTTTGATTTTGCACTGGAACAAAGGGAGATCGCCGGCTGGAACCTGGACGGCTGCACCTTTGACCTGCATCATGATGAAAACATGAACGAAGGCAACGTGATGACCGAGTACGAAGAAAAATTCTCAAGTATGGGAAATCCAATCTATAAAATGATCATCAGCCGGTAAACAGATGTCATATTATATAGAAACGAAATAGAAACCGGACTATCCGTTTCGTTCGGTGGAGGAAAAATGGCACGAAGACAGAATGTTCGTGATCGCATTGGCGTGGCAGTCTATGAAAAGAAAAAGCTGAACAAGAAACTGGTGACCATGCAGAAATCTTTTCAGGAAGTAAAGCACCTAATCGGGGATGAAAAAAAGAAAAAATAAAAAGAAGGCGTTTACAGCGGAGAATTTCCGGTGTAAACGCCTTAGGTTGTTTCGGACTAGTTTTTGATGCGGAACGTTTTCGATTTTCCGCAGGCAGCCAGCAGATTTTACTTTACATCAGTGCTTTGTACTATCAAACTCAAACGGCTGCAGATGTTCCGGAAGTGATTCGTCACGCTTTTGAAGCTGATGGTTGATAAGACGCTGGATCAGATAGCGTATAAATGCGACTGCCGGAACACCGAGGAACATACCAAGGACCCCGGCAATACTGCCGCCGACCGTGATGGCGAAGATGATCCACAGCGGCTTCAGACCGGTAGAATCTCCGAGGATTTTCGGTCCGAGGATCAGACCGTCAAACTGCTGTAATACAAATACCATGACAACGAAGATTACTGCCTTGAGCGGACTGATAAAAAGCAGGATGATCGCACTTGGAATGGCACCGATAAATGGTCCGAAGTAAGGGATCATGTTTGTGATTCCGACGATCACACTGATCAGCACGGCATAAGGAAGTCTCAGAATCAGCATCAGTACAAAACAGAGCACTCCGATGATCGTAGAGTCGATCGCCTTTCCGACGATAAAACTGCTGAACAGACGATTGGCTTCTGCAGAAACATCCAGGATCAGCTGGATATATTTTACCGGGACAAATGCATAGACAACAGCTTTACAGGAATTGATCAGAGGTCGTTTGTCAGCCAGCATATAAATGGAAACCATGATCGCAATAAAGAGGTTCAGCACCCATTTAAGGATGGACATGGAGATCGAATACAGTGCCGGTATCATATTTGCGGCAAAATCCTTCGCATAGTTGATAAAGTTCGGGATCGCATTGTTGATCGTATTTCTCAGCACTTCCGTATCCAGCGAAGGGAAACGCTCTTCTAAAGTATCAAAGAAATGATAAAGCTGCTGTGCCGCAGTCGGAATAAAATTGACCAGATCCGTCAAACTGGTGATAATCTGCGGGATAACACCGAAAAGTACGATCACAATGATGCCGATCACAAGAACATAAGCAGTGATGATCGCCAGGATCTTACAAAGAGCATCACTTTTAATCTTACATTTATCACGGAACAGTTTGTAAAAGCGGGCAACTGCCGGGTTCAGTATGTAGGCAATCAGAGCACCGATGATAAACGGCATCAGAACAGCCAGACCTTTTTCAATATTTTTCAGTGTCGTGTTCCAGGATGTGATCAGATTGATGATGATCGCACCGAAAAAGATGACAAACATCGTATAAATACAGATTGTAAAATAACGGTTATTGGCCGTAAATTTATTTTTCTTGATGTCATCATCCGATTTGTTTTGTTTCTCCAGATTCATGGGCATCCCCCTTATAAAATGTTTAAAAAACGAGTTACTTCTAATTATAAAAGGCACGGAAAATTAGTTCAAGTGTTCTTTCTTAAAAAAACTATAAAAAAACTTAAAAAAAAGCTTGCAATTTGTAAAACCGTATATTATAATATGTCTTGCGTTCGAGGTAACGCAACACAAGATATGCGCGATTAGCTCAGCTGGCAGAGCACCTGACTCTTAATCAGGGTGTCCAGGGTTCGAACCCCTGATCGCGCACTATAAAAGCACTGTTTTGGATGACAAGTAGAGAGCATCGGGGACGGTGCTTTTTTTCGTGCAGTTTGCACAAAAGAGAAGTCCCACTTGTTGACCGTAATTTGTGTTGAGTTCAGGAATCAAAAATTGGCTGTGCTTTTTTCTCCGGTGTACGCCTTTGGACTTGTTAGAATGATTCGGGTGTGTTATATTAGACATAGAACTCTAAAATCAAGTCGAACGTATGCGAGACTTGGCATGCGATTCTGGTCGGTTTGGATGATATTTACTTAGCAGAATCGATGTGCATTTACACACAATAAGACAGGGGTTGATATCATGGGATTTTTTGACAAAGCTTTAAAAAAGGTACAGGATGTGGGAGAAAACATTGCCGCATCAGCAAACAATGTAAAAACAGTTGTTGAGACAAGTGTACAGGATACAATGGAGATCACCGGTCTGAAAAGACAGATCCGTGAATTAGAGAAAGAAATGGATGCACAGTATCTGCAGATCGGAAAGAAATATGCAGAATTTGTAGCAGATATGGATGATGCAGAACCGGAAACAGCAGAAAATGAAGCAGCCGAAGCTGAAACAACCGAAGCAACAGAATCTTCAGAAGTGATCGATGAAGTGAAGGAAGAAGCAATTGACGAAGTAAAGGCAGAAGCAGCAGCTGAAACGGTCGATGAAGCAAAAGAAGAAGCAGCAGCTGAAACCATCGACGAAGTGAAAGCAGAAGATACAGCAGAAACGATCGACGAAGAAAAAGAAGTATCCGAAGAGCCGGCAGAAGATAAAGTTGCAGAAGAATCTGATGAGGACGAAGAGCCGGTGTTTGATGTTTCTGATTTCCTGACGATCATCAAACAGGATCAGGCAAAGAAAAAAGAGCTGGAAAATCAGCTGGCGGAAGTAGAGAAGAGAGCAAAACAGAATACACTTCTTCGTGAAAAGACAAAAGCGGAAGAGTCTTTTGAACAGGAAAAAGGCGTTCTCGACAAAGCACTTGCCATGGAAATTATTTCTAAGGAAGAATATGAGCAGAAGCTGAATATTGCAAAGAAAAAAGTAGAAAATTTTGAAGAGATCAAAAAAATCGAGCAGCAGTTCGAGATGGGCATTATCACAAAAGAAGAAAAAGATGAGAAAATAAATGCCATTCTGAATGCCTGACAAATCTGGTGTCTGCTTTACAGAATCAAAATCAGGTTGTATAATCGGGGCAGAATGTCGTCCGATGGATGGACGAAATGGATAAAGGAGATGTAGAAGTTATTATGGTAAAGATTGATATTATTTCCGGTTTTTTGGGTGCAGGTAAAACGACCCTGATCAAAAAACTGTTACAGGATGCATTTAAAGGACAGCAGGTGGTATTGATTGAGAATGAATTCGGCGAGATCGGTATTGACGGTGGATTTTTGAAAGATGCAGGAATCGAGATTAAGGAAATGAATTCCGGCTGTATCTGCTGCTCTCTGGTAGGAGATTTCGGAACCGCTTTGAAAGAAGTGGTAGAGAAATATCACCCGGACCGCATCGTGATTGAGCCGTCAGGTGTCGGCAAACTTTCTGACGTTATCCATGCAGTTGAAAATCTGCATCTGGAAGCAGACGGAGAAGTGAAACTGAACAGTGCCGTTACGGTTGTCGATGTTCTGAAATGCAAAATGTATCTGAAGAACTTTGGTGAATTCTTCAAGAATCAGGTAGAAGCAGCCGGCACGATCATCCTGAGCCGTACCGATACAAAGAAGGCAACACCGGAAAAAATCGAAGCTGCCATCGAACTGATCCGTGAACTGAATCCGGATGCTACGATCATCACAACACCAGTGGAAGATCTGGGTGGACAGAAGATCCTGGACACGATCGAAGGAATGAAGATCGACCTTTCTCATGTAGAAGAAGAGCATGACCATTGCTGTGATCATGAGCATCATCACGACCATGACCATGAAGAGCATGAGCATCATCACGATCATGAACATCATGACTACGACGATCATGAGCATCACCATGACCATGGAGAGGGCTGCACCTGCGGCTGCCATGACCACGATCACGAAGAGCATGAGCATCATCACGATCATGAACATCATCATAACCACGAGGGTCATGAGCATCACCATGACCATGGAGAGGGCTGCACCTGCGGCTGCCATGACCACGATCATGAAGAGCATGAGCATCATCACGCAGATGAGGTATTTACAAGCTGGGGTAAGGAAACCGTCCGTAAATACAGCCGTGAAGAGATTGAAAAGATTCTGAAAACTCTGTCAGAAGACGATTCTTACGGAATGATCCTGCGTGCAAAAGGTATGCTGGAGAGCGAAGACGGTGTCTGGACTTATTTTGACATGGTTCCGGAAGAAGTGGATATCCGTGAGGGAAGTGCAGAATACACAGGACGTATCTGCGTGATCGGTTCCAAACTGGATGAAGCAAAATTAGAGCAGCTGTGGTTTGCGAAATAAGGAACAAGGTAAAAAAAGATGAGTGATTTTAATATTTCAACACCGGTTTATCTTGTGACCGGTGTCCTGGAGAGCGGCAAAACTTCTTTTCTGGATTTTACTGCGAAACAGGATTACTTTCAAATAGAAGGAACAACACTTCTGATCACCTGCGAAGAGGGTGAGGAGGAGTACGACGAGAAAGAACTTCTGAAATACAACACGGTTGTCGAGAAGATTGAAGAGCCGGAGGATTTTACATTTGAGAACCTCCGTGTTCTGCATCGCAAATATCATCCGGAGCGAGTGCTGCTTGAGTACAATCCGCTCTGGGGTGTCAACAAACTGCGTGCGATGAAACTGCCGCTTGGATGGGGCATTTCTCAGGAGATCGTGATCGTAGACGGCAGCAGCTATCAGATCTACCGTGCAAATATGCAGTCTCTGTTCTCAGAGATGGTGCAGAATGCAGATATGGTGATCTTCAATCGCTGTAAATCAAGTGATCCGCTGACCAATTATCGAAGAGGCATCAAGGTTGTCAATCCTTCCTGTGATATCAGCTTTGAGGATGAGGATGGTGAACTGATCGACCTGTTTGAGGAAAACACGCCGTACGATATGGATGCTCCGATTATCGAAATAGAAGATGTGGATTACGGTATCTTCTATGTGGATATGGATGACCATCCGGACAAATACGTGGGGAAAACGGTGAAGTTCAAGGCTCGTGCCATGAAGAGCAAAAACAAAGAGGCACCTTATTTTGTGCCGGGAAGAAAAGCGATGACCTGCTGTGCAGATGATATGCAGATGATCGGCTACATCTGTAAGAGTCCGATCGCTCCGCAGCTGAAACATGGACAGTGGGTTATGGTCACTGCAAGGGTAGCATTTGAATACGATAAGTTTTATCGCGGAAAAGGTCCTGTGCTGTATGCAAGCAAGGTAGAACCGTGCGAACCGCCGGCAGATGAAATGGTATATTTTAACTAAGTAAGCAAAACGCTGGCGAAAGCCGGCGTTTTGTGCATTTGGTCTGATACAGCTTCCGGCGGACTGCAGAGGTGCAGGATATCAGATTTTTTCCGCAGATTGGGGGTTTTATTATGAGAATGTATGATCTGATCAGGAAAAAGCGAGATGGGGAAAGATTAGCAAAAGAAGAAATCGACTGGATGATCCGAAGTTATACAAATGGGGAAATTCCAGATTATCAGATGTCTGCACTGATGATGGCGATTTATTTTCGAGGGATGAATGAACAGGAAACCTTAAATCTGACGCTTGCCATGGCGGACAGCGGAGAGCGGCTGGATCTTTCGGCAATCCATGGGATTAAAGTTGACAAGCATTCGACAGGAGGTGTTGGGGACAAGACATCGCTGGCACTTGTTCCGCTTGTAGCTTCCTGCGGAATTCCGGTAGCGAAAATGAGCGGCAGAGGCCTTGGGCATACCGGCGGCACGATCGACAAGTTGGAGAGTTTTTCCGGATTTTCAACGGCAATCCCGGTGGAAACGTTTATAAAGAATGTCAATACGATCGGCATTTCGATCATGGGACAGACGGCAGATCTGGCTCCGGCTGACAAAAAACTCTATGCCCTGCGGGATGTGACGGCGACCGTGGACAATCTTTCACTGATCGCCAGCTCGATTATGAGCAAGAAACTGGCTGCCGGTGCCGATGCAATTGTTCTGGATGTCAAGACCGGAAGCGGAGCTTTTATGAAAAGCGAAGAAGATGCGTTTGCTCTGGCAGAAGAGATGGTGACGATCGGCAAAAATGCAGGGCGTCAGATGCATGCACTGATCACCGATATGGATCAGCCGCTTGGTTATGCAATCGGAAATGCTCTGGAAGTAAAGGAAGCGATCGCAACTTTGAACGGCAGCGGCCCGGAAGATTTCACGGAGCTGGTTCTGGCACTCGGAAGCCGGATGCTGATCGCCGGCAAAAAGGCAGAGGATGTCGCTTCCGCAGAAAAAATGCTGCGGCAGTCCATCCAGAATGGAGATGCACTTAGAAAACTGGAAGCATTTGTCAAAGCACAGGGCGGCACAGGAGAAGAAGTTTCTCATCCGGAGAAACTGCCTGCAGCCTCTATGCAGATTGCAGTACCATCGCCGCAGAGCGGCTATATTTCTCATATCCAGTGTGATGAAATCGGAGTCTGCTCCCTGCTTCTTGGCGGCGGAAGAGAGACAAAAGACAGTGTGATCGACCTTTCGGTAGGACTGGAGCTGAAAAAGAAAGTCGGAGATTATGTCGAAAAAGGCGAGACACTGGCGGTTCTGCATGCAAATGATCAGGAAAAAGCCGGGCAGGCAGAAGAGAGATTCCTGCGTGCATACCGGTTTTCCGAGACGCAACCACCGAAACGTCCGATGATTTTCGGAGAAATTTAAAAGAATTTCAAATAATACCTATGAAACATACTGAAATTATGGTATAAAGAAAGCGTGATGTAAAATTGAGTGTCTTACTCTGCAAAAAGCAATTTGTATAACTTTATCGCAGAGAAGCATTCCCCCGCTTCAACTGCACGGAGCACTAAGCGGTGGCAGGAGTGAAAATCTGCTCAGGAGTATCTTTATAACATCATTTGTTTAACACAAAAGAATAAATAATATGAGGAGAACAAGTATGGAACAGCTGATTCAGGAATGGAGAGCATCTCTTCCCAAATTCAGGGAGATGACAGAAAAATTTTATGCGAAAGAAGTAAGCGTGAAAGAATACAAAGGATTTTCCGGAGGATACGGAAGCTATGCCCAGAAAGGCGGCGAGGCAAGCATGCTGCGTCTGCGTATGCCGGGCGGAAGACTGACAAAAGAAAAACTGAAATTTATCGCAGAGATGGTAGAACAGTATCATGTGGACAAAGCACATTTTACGACTTGCCAGGCAGTGCAGCTGCATGATCTGGACAAAGACAGCGTCTGTGATATCATGGAAAAAGCAGTGGATGTCGGTATCATCACAAAAGGCGGTGGCGGAGATTTCCCGCGAAATGTGATGTGCTCTCCGCTTTCCGGCGTAGAAATGGGAGAATATTTTGACGTACTGCCGTATGCAGAGGCTGTGTCTGATTATCTTCTGAAAAACGCAGATAAAGTGACCATGCCGCGAAAACTGAAAGTCGGATTTTCCAATTCTCCGGCCAATGTGACACATGCGACCTTCCGTGATCTTGGATTTGTAGCAGCAGAGGACGGAACATTTACCGTATATAGTGCGGGTGGACTGGGCAACAATCCACGCATGGGTGTGAAAGTGGCAGAAAACGTAGAGCCGTCACAGATCCTGTATTATGTGCAGGCGATGGTCAATACCTTCCTGGCATACGGAAACTATGAGAACCGCGGAAAAGCCAGAACACGTTATATGCAGGAAAAACTGGGAAGCGAAGGCTATGTGAAGGCATTTCTGGAGAAACTCGAAGAAGTAAAGAAAAATGAAAAACTGGATCTGAACCTTGCTGTTTCCGGTACAGAAAAAGCAGCCGACGGTGAACTTCAGACAGAAAACAAACGAATCGTGGCACAGAAACAGCCGGGACTGTATGCAGTAAAATATCATCCGATCGGCGGTGTGCCGAAAGTGTCGAAATTTGGCGAGATCTATGAAAGCATCAAAGATGTATCGGATGCAGAAATCCGCATTTCACCGGATGAGACAATCTATATCATCAACCTGACAGCAAAAGAAGCAGAAAAAGTGCTTGCAGCTACGGATGACGGAGCAGAAACTTTATTCGAAAGTTCCGTATCCTGTATCGGAGCAACGATCTGCCAGGTTGGTGTGCGTGATTCCCAGGGACTTTTAAGAAGACTGGTTGAGACAGCAAAAGAATATGATTTTGCGGACGGTGTACTGCCGCAGATCCATATTTCCGGATGTACTTCATCCTGTGGGACACATCAGATTGGAAAGATCGGTTTCCACGGCGGAGTAAAGAGAATAGACGGTGTGACAGAGCCGGTATTTACGCTTCATGTGAACGGCTGTGACAGACAGGGGCAGGAGGCATTTGGTGAATCCTGGGGCATGATCAAAGAAAGCGATATCCCGGACTTTCTCATGGAAGTTGGAAAAACCGTTCAGCAGGAAAACACCGTGTTTGCCACATGGTATGAAAAGACACCGGAGAAATTAAAAGAGATTGCTGAAAAATATCTGATTAATTCAAGTCGAACGCACGTGAGACTTGGTGCGTGATTCTGGTCAGCGAAAGCTG
>ERZ1106951.603-NODE-603-length-35566-cov-6.424573_pt1 | contig 35566 bp, 26 predicted proteins | sample MGYA00403676_ERZ1106951 | MGnify/ENA primary metagenome ERZ1106951 (study PRJEB35170, sample SAMEA104062398) | human gut metagenome | biome: human gut; feature: human-associated habitat; material: faeces | place: Denmark | collected 2012-04-23 ...
TGCCTTGCCCTTTTGTCCCTTCGGGACATTTCCCCACACTGTGGGGAATCATCCCTCTCCGCCGAGCTGAGCCAGCTCGACCGCAGTTGCCTGCGGCTCGTATCTTACAACCCATCTCGAAAAAATCTTCCAAGAACCATTCCACAAACCGCAATCTCTTTCAACACCGCAACCAAACCCCACTTTCCACAATTCCCTGTTTTTCTCCGGTTGACAAATTTCCGGAAATCGCCTATAATAAAGAGCGTACCCATCGAACAATTGTATGCAAGGAGGTTCGGCAATGCTGCCCACTTTATACGGTAAAAAATCGCTTCAGACTACCCTGTCCCGTATGGCAAGCGGCGAACGGCTTGCACAAAGTTTTTTATTTTATGGAGATGCCGGATTAGGACGAAAAACCGTTGCACATTGGTTTTCCGCCCTATTGCTCTGCGAACATCCCGAAAACGGACAGCCCTGCGGACACTGTAAATCCTGCCACAACCTGCAAAAAGACTGCCACCCAGATTTGATATTAGTTCCGCACAGCGGAAAACTGGGCGGTTTTTCTGTAGAAACAGTACGACAGATTTGCAGCAGCGTTTCCATTCCGCCAAACAACGGCAGCCGTAAGGTCTATTTATTTTTGGACTGCGACCAGATGGATGACCGTGCACAAAATCTCCTGCTAAAGCAGCTGGAAGAACCGCCAGCATATGCGTTTTTTTTATTTACAGCATCGGCAAAGGATACGCTGCTTTCTACGATTCGCTCCCGCATTCTCTCTTTCGGACTGATTCCATGTCAACCGTCAGAAGTGCAGGAAGCAACTATGGCTCTTGGCATTCCAGATGCAGATTTTCAGAGATTCCCCGGCAACATCGGGCAAACGCTTGCCTATGCCACAGATTCCAATCTGCAAGCTGCCGTTGCCCGCATGGAAGATAGCATTCAAGCCCTGCAGCAGCACAATGAATATGCATTCCTAAAAGCAGTCGCCACCATTGGAAAAGACCGCCCACAAGCACGGTTTTTCCTCCAGCAACTGCGACTCTATGTTCGGGATGTTTTAGTGCTGCACAATGACCCATCTGCTGCAACGTGCAGCTGTGCACCGCAGCTGGCAAAGCAAGCGGCTCGGCAAACTGCCCAGCGGCAAGGACTGCTGCAATTTGAAACCATCCGCAAGGCAGAGCAGGCATTGCAAGCAAACGGCACTGTTCCGTTGCTGCTGGCGACTCTGTGCGGAACGTGGATGCAGATTAGCTGACCTTATTTTTTTATTTTTACCGACCTGAGAAAGGATTTTATATGATTGAAATCATCGGTGTCCGTTTCAAAGCAAACGGAAAAGTATATTATTTCTCCCCCGGCGACCACCAGTTTCAAACAGGTGACCTTGTGGTCGTGGAAACGTCCAAAGGGACGGAATGCGGAGAAGTCACCATCCCCAACAAAACCATTCAGCAAGCTGCGGTTGTGCAGCCGCTGAAACAGATTCTGCGACCTGTCAACAAAGAGGATCGCAAAACACTGGAACAAAACCGCAAAAAAGAAATTCGTGCATTCCACATCTGCGAAGAAAAAATTGCAATGCGGAAACTCGAAATGAAACTGATTGAAGTAGAATGCGCGTTTGATAACAGCAAACTGCTGTTCTATTTTACCGCTGAAAATCGTGTGGATTTCCGGGATTTGGTCAAGGATTTGGCTGCAATTTTCCGGACACGCATTGAACTGCGTCAAATCGGCGTGCGGGACAAGGCAAAAATTCTCGGCGGCATTGGTATTTGCGGACGGGAATTTTGTTGCAAGGGCTTTTTGTGCGAATTTCAGCCGGTTTCCATTAAAATGGCAAAGGAACAGGGACTTTCCCTCAACCCAGCAAAAATTTCAGGCTGCTGCGGCAGATTGATGTGCTGCCTGAAACATGAGCAGAACGTCTATGAAGAACTGCTCAAGATTACGCCAAAATTGAATGCGATGGTTGTTTTGCCGGATGGAAAAGTGGGAAAAGTTGTGGAATCCAACACCCTCACGGGTGACTTAAAAGTACAAGTGCCAGACAACGACGTGCCTGTAAAATGCAACCGCAGCGAGGTCAAGCTTGCCAAAAAGAATCATCCTCGTTCGGAAGAATCCAAGGCAACCAAATCCAAAGAGGAGTAATGCCCCATGCAAACCCCACCCAAACCCAACTATCAACGGGAGTTGGAACAGACGCTCTCCACCATTCCAGCCGGAACAAAACCACACTTGTTCCTGCACGCCTGCTGTGCACCGTGCAGCAGCTATGTACTGGAATATCTGAGCCGTTATTTTACGATTACCATCTATTTTTATAACCCCAACATTATGCCGGAAGCGGAATTTTCCCACCGGCTCGCCGAACTGCGGCGGCTCTTGCAGGAAATGCCATTGGAAGGAACGGTTTCTGTCGTTGCCGGAACATGGGAACCAGAACGGTTTCTGGCTCTGGCAAAAGGTCATGAACACGAACCAGAACGGGGCGAACGCTGTCAACGCTGCATTCGCCTGCGACTGGAACAGACCATGCAGGCGGCAAAAGATGCCCATGCGGATTTTGTCACCACAACGCTTTCCATCAGTCCGCACAAAGATGCAAGTTTCATCAATCAGTGCGGTGCAGAGCTGGCAAAGCAATTTGATGTCCCGTGGTTATATGCAGATTTCAAAAAAAAGGGCGGTTATCAGCGTTCGATTGTACTGTCCCGCCAATATGACTTGTATCGGCAGGATTTCTGCGGTTGTGTATTCTCCGCCGCAAACCGCCATGCAGCAACATCTCATTAAGTACCGAAAAAAGTGCGGCTTTTGCCGCCTTTTTCCATGTCACCCCTGTTTCCCGGAGATTCTCAAAAAATTTGCTTGCAATTGCACGGGAAACATAGTATAATAAGAAAGAACAGGAATATTTGTATCGCTTTGGAGGAATTAACGTATGCCAAAATATGTATTTGTTACCGGCGGTGTCGTTTCCGGTCTGGGAAAGGGCATCACTGCTGCTTCACTCGGTCGTCTGCTGAAAGCACGAGGATACCGGGTAACCATTCAAAAGTTTGACCCGTATATCAACGTAGACCCCGGCACGATGAGCCCGTATCAGCACGGTGAAGTCTTTGTTACCGATGACGGTGCAGAAACCGACCTCGACCTCGGACACTACGAACGTTTCATTGATGAAAATCTTTCCATCAACAGCAATGTTACCACCGGTAAGATTTACTGGACGGTACTGAACAAGGAACGCCGTGGCGACTATCTGGGCGGTACGGTACAGGTGATTCCACACATCACCAACGAAATCAAAGAACGCATTTATCGGGTCGGCAAAAGTTCTGACACAGACGTTGTCATCACCGAAATCGGCGGTACGGTCGGCGACATCGAAAGCACCCCGTTCCTAGAAGCCATCCGGCAGTTTGTTGCCGAAGTTGGCAGACAGAACGCCATGTACATTCATGTTACCCTCGTTCCGTATATTTCCGGCTCGAACGAACTGAAGTCCAAGCCAACACAGCACTCCGTAAAAGAACTGCTCTCCATTGGCATTCAGCCAAACGTCATCGTTTGCAGAACCGAACAGGAAATCCCAAAGGAAATGGCAAAGAAAATCAGCTTGTTCTGCAATGTTCGGGAAGAAGACATCATTCAGAACATGACCGCTCCGTCCCTGTATGATGTTCCAATGATGCTGGAACAAGAAGGTCTGGCAGCCTGTGTTTGTCATCACCTCGGTCTGGAAAACCGCACACCGGATTTGACCGAATGGATTCAGATGACTGAACGCCAGAAGCAGGCAACCGAACAGGTTACGATTGGTCTGGTCGGCAAGTATGTTGCCCTGCCGGATGCATATCTGTCCGTTGCAGAAGCACTGCGGCACGGCGGTATTCCGAATGATGTCAAGGTGGAAATCCTCTGGATCGACTCCGAAAAGATTACCGGTGCAACTGTTGCAGAAACCTTGAAGGACTGCGATGGTATCATCGTTCCGGGCGGTTTCGGTGACCGTGGCATTGAAGGTATGATTACCGCAATTGAATATGCAAGAGAAAATCAGATTCCGATGTTTGGTATCTGTCTGGGCATGCAGATGGCAGTTGTCGAATATGCACGGCACTGTGCTGGTCTGCCGGATGCAAACTCTTCCGAATTTCTGCCGGAAGGCACACAGAATGTCATCGACATCATGGAAGACCAGAAGGATATTACCAACCTCGGTGGTACGATGCGGTTGGGTCTGTATCCGTGTAAGCTGACCGATGGTGCAAAGGTTCGCTCAATTTATGGCGAAGAACTGATTTATGAACGTCATCGTCACCGGTTTGAACTGAACAATGCATTCCGCCGTCAGCTCACAGAAAGCGGCTTGCAGCTGGCTGGTATTTCTCCAGATGGCAAGCTGGTTGAAATCGTAGAACTGCCGAGCCATCCGTGGTTCATCGGCGTGCAGTTCCATCCGGAATTCAAGTCCCGTCCGAACAAGCCACACAAGCTGTTTACCTCGTTTATCGCAGCAGCTTTGCAGCAGAAGCGGAAGACAGAAGCTGAATGATAATTTCGCAAAGGCGGCAATTTCTTTTTGCAGCAGCGGCAAAATAGATGTGCAGCAATTCCCTGCAAAAAATCAAAAACCGTCCGATTTTCGGGCGGTTTTTGCGTAGAAACAGAAAGGAGGCAAGATACAAATGTATCGTTTGCTGGTAGTCGATGATGAAGCAAATATCCGGAACGTCGTTCGGGAATATGCGGAGTTTGAAGAATATGAAGTGACAGAGGCGGAAAATGGCATGGAAGCCGTTGCCCTCTGTCGGGAACAGGACTTTGACCTGATTATTATGGATGTTATGATGCCAAGATTGGACGGCTTTTCCGCCTGCAAGGAAATCAAGAAGCGGAAAAACATTCCTGTCATTATGCTTTCCGCCCGTGGAGAAGAATATGACAAGCTATTTGGCTTTGAACTGGGCATTGATGACTATGTGGTCAAACCATTCTCGCCAAAAGAACTGATGGCAAGAGTAAAAGCTGTTCTGAATCGGCATCACGCCACCGCAGAGCAGGTTTCTGACCAGCGGCTGAAATTTGAAGGACTGGAAATCGACCTTGCTGGTCGAGAAGTCTATGTGGACGGACAGCGGGCAACCATGACACCAAAAGAATACGACCTGCTGTTCTATCTGGTAAAGAATAAGGGATTGGCACTTTCGAGAGATAAACTGCTCGAAGCGGTTTGGGGATATGATTTCTTTGGAGATGACCGCACTGTCGATACACACATTAAAATGCTGCGTGGCAGTCTTGGGGTATATCGAAAATTCATCGTGACCTTGAGAGGAATGGGATATAAGTTTGATCCGGATGCCTAATCTCCAGATGGAACGGAACTTGACCATCCGTGTAAAAATCTGGCTGTTTTTTATGATGTTTGTCTGCATTGTCTTCATCCTGATGTGGATTTTGCAGGTGGTCTTTTTAGAACGCTTTTATGAAGCGTTTAAAATTGCAGATATTGCAAAATCTGCAAAAATTCTCACGCAATCCTGCCGACTGGACAACTTTTCCGACATTGCCGAAGACCAGGCAATGCGGAACGAGATGTGCATTTCCATCTTGAACACAGACGGCGAAGAAACGTATCAGCACTGTGTTTCTGCACAGAAGTGCCTGCTCCACAATGACCAAGACGTTTATTTCTTCTTGATGGACTTGAAACGCAGCGACAACGGTTATATCTGCCGTTCTATCTACAATGAACAGCTGCAAACCCAGACCGTTGTCTATGGTAACTGGATTCTGGACAGTGATACGAATGAAGTCGTTGGCTATCTGCTATTAAATTCCCGTCTTGTGCCGGTACAGTCCACGGTTTCTATTTTACAGCGGCAAACGATGATTATTACCATTGCAATGGCGTTTTTCGGCTGTATTCTGTCGTTCTTAGCAGCAACGCATATTGGCGTTCCCATCACTCGCCTGACTCGTTCCGCAAAGCGGCTGGCTCACGGCGACTACGAAACAAAATTCGAGGGCGGCGGCTGTGCAGAAGTTGACGAACTGGCGGAGGCATTGACCTATGCCGAACATGAACTCTCTCGCACAGACGAAATGCAGCGAGATTTGATTGCAAACGTATCCCACGATATGCGAACACCGCTGACCATGATGAAAGCCTATGCAGAAATGATTCGGGACTTGTCCGGCAACAATCCAGAGAAACGAGCCAAGCATTTGCAAGTGATCATTGAGGAAACCGACCGGCTTTCCCTGCTGGTCAACGATATGTTGGATTTGTCCAAGCTGGAAAGCGGCACGAAAAAGCTGGAATTTACCACGTTCGACATCTCCCAGCGGCTGACGGAAATTGCAAATCGCTATCAGGGCATTTCCGAACAGATGGGGTATCATCTCCATTTCACGCCGGATGCTCCCCGTATGGTCTGCTGCGATGCCGGAGCAATTGAACGGGTGATCTGCAACCTTATCAACAACGCCATCAACTACACATCCAAGGAGAACAAGCAAGTCTTTTTGCGACAAGTCAACCAGCCGGATTGTGTCCGAATTGAAGTGCAAGATACAGGCGATGGCATTGAGGAAGATAAAATCAAGCTGATTTTCGACAAATATTACCGCTCTGAAAATCACAAACGAGAAGTGGTTGGAACAGGGTTAGGGCTGTCAATCGTTAAAGCCATTTTAAAGCTGCACAACTATGACTACGGTGTCAACAGCAAGTTGGGAGAAGGGTCTACGTTCTGGTTCGCCATCCGAACCGACCAACAACCTGCCCCAGAAGCAACGCCTGCGATTGCACCAACAGAAGCCAAAAAAGGAGTCGACCATGCCAAATCTGAATAATGTTCCCACGCTTCCGCCATATTTATTGGAACGGCTCTCCGCCTGCTATTCGCAGGAGCAGACCGACCGCATTTGTGCAGGTTATGCGGCACAGCGTGCTGTGTCGTTTCGGGTCAACACGCTGAAAGCAACCGTTCCGGCAGTGCTGGAACAGCTGCAAACCGCTGGCATTGCCACTACTCCGGTTGCATGGAGTGAAACTGCCTTTTTCTGTACGGATTCCACCACAGAAGCACAGCTGCAAGCCTTGTCCTGCTATGAAAACGGGGAAATCTACCTGCAAAGTCTTTCCTCGATGCTGCCGCCGATTGTGTTGCAGCCGCAGCCGAAACAGGAAATTTTAGACATGACGGCTGCTCCCGGCGGAAAAACCACTCAAATGGCAGCCATGACCCAGAACCAAGCCAATATCATGGCGTGTGAACTGCATGCCATTCGGGCAGAAAAACTCAAGTACAACGTGGAAAAGCAGGGAGCAAAGCGGGTGACGGTTTCCGTAACAGATGCACGCCGCCTCAGCCCATACTTTTCTTTTGACCGGATTTTGCTGGATGCTCCATGCAGCGGCAGCGGAACGCTTTCCCTGCACACCGGAGCAGGTCTGCAAAATTTCTCTCCGGCTTTGGTACAGAAAACCGTCAAGGCACAGCGTGCCCTGCTGAAAAAAGCAATATCTCTGCTGAAGAAAAATCAGGAAATGGTCTATTCCACCTGCTCCATCCTACCGGAAGAAAACGAAGAACAGGTTGCAGCGATTTTAAAGACCGGACAAGTGGAACTGCTACCCATTGCATTCTCCGGCATGGAAACGCTGCCACTGCTGCCAAGTCGATTTGCAGAAACGCTGTGTGTCTGCCCAGATACCCAATATGAAGGCTTTTTTGTTGCAAAACTGCGGAAAAAAGCCAACGGATAATTGCAAAGAAAGAGGGATTTGCGATGGAAAACAAAGAACGTATGTTTACAGGTGACTTATACCTGCCCAATGATGCCGCCATCACAGAGGAACAGAATACTTGTCTGGAACTGCTCTATACATTCAACCAGACTCGCCCCTCTGAGCAAGAAAAGCGAAATCAGCTTTTAAAGCAGATGTTCGCAGAAATCGGCGAAAACTGTTATATTGAACCGCCGTTTCATGCAAATTTCGGCGGAAAGCATGTACACTTCGGGAAAAATATCTATGCCAATTTCAACCTAACAATGGTTGATGACGGACATATTTATGTTGGTGATTATACGATGTTTGCACCGGGTGTCATTGTTGCAACGGCTGGACATCCGATTCTTCCGGAACTCCGAGAAACTGTTTATCAATATAATATGCCTGTTCACATCGGGAAAAATTGCTGGATTGGAGCAGGTGCAATTATTTTGCCGGGCGTTACCATTGGCGACCAAGTCGTTGTTGGTGCAGGCAGTGTTGTCACGAAAGACTTGCCGTCCAACGTGGTTGCAGTTGGTAATCCCTGCCGAGTGGTTCGAGAAGTCAACGAACATGACCGCATTTACTATTTCAAGAACCGGAAAATTGACTGGGACACCCTGCCACGGGAATAAAACACAAAAAGACAGCATACAGAGAGCCTTTTCCCTGTATGCCGTCTTTTTTCTCTTATTTCAACAATATTTGCTTACAGTGCAACGCCATTTTCTTTCAACAGTGCCCGTGCGGTATCCACAGAATCCACACCCGTTGCATTTTTCACCGGTGCAAATTCTTTTTCCCGTTCTACTTCATACAGCAGGCAGTTTTCCTGCATGTGTACCATATCCAGCACCAAAGTTTCCAGCTTATAGCCATTCGGCTGTTCTGGCTTGACGGTTGCTGTGCCATCCGCTGTCAGGCAAGCAACCTTCTTGAATGCCCGATGCAGCGGTAAACTGCAATCCAACGTCTTGCAGAGCTGGTCAACCCGGAACAGATAATTCAGGATAACACCATACCGATAGGTCAATGTGCCGTCTGCCTCCCGCAAATTCCGCATATCATCGGTCATTTCAAAATATTCTACGATTGACGGCTTTCCATCTTCCAGACACAGCACGCCAACCTTTTCATCTGGGCTTGCCTTTGCAACAACCTTGCTGCCAGACGTGCAGTTTGCTGCAATCGTTGCCCCGATAAAGCAAGGATCTGCCATTCTCTGCAAAACATTGTCCACAGCGAACACGTTCAGCCATTCAATGTTCTGTTCTTTCAGCACATTCAATAGACCTGCATGCTGCATGGATGAGAACCAGCCGCCGTTCCCATTCGGGGAAACTGCAATTCTGCTCTTCGTTTCCAGCAGGATTTTTCCATCCTTGTCCACAACCGGAGCCATTTCCTGCACGAAGAAATGCACAGAAGATTCCGGATAGCCGAAATACTGCTTTTCTGCTAAAAATGCTCTGGTTTCTGCATCATTAGTTTCGCTGGTCATGATAAACAGCGGAACAGGAACACCTGCCTGTTCGGTCACATCCATCAGATTCCGGAACAGACATTCAAAAATCGTCAGGTCGTTGTTGATACCGATCCGGAATACGCCTTTTGGACCATTACATCCCAGCCGGCTGCCCTGACCGCCTGCCAACAAAACAGCCCCTACACTGCCCTTGCGGATGGCTTCCAGACCAATTTTCCGATAGGTATCCTGCTTTTCCGCAATCTCCGAAATCGTACAAGCTCCCAACGGTTCAATCTTACCTTTTGGTGCTTCTTCGTGTGCAGCCCGTTCCAGAACGGAAAAATCCATCTCTGAAATCTGTTGCAGCAATGCTTCCTGTTCTGCTGCTGAAAGTGTGTCATAATAGCGGAGCAGGTGGGTTTGTCCATACTGTTCCAGTCGATTGTAAGCCTCTTGATATTGCATCATCGTATAATCCTTTCTTACTGTGTTTGATATTCCATATTCTTACAATTTTCACAATTTCCGTAAAATTTGTAGTAGCTTTAGTATAACACAAACCATTCAAAAAAGCAAGGTATAATTTTTCTCTCTCAAAAATATTTCTCCAGCCTGCATACAACCAGAAACAGACATGGAAAAAGAGCGTATCGAAAACAATCGGTACGCTCTTTTTCACGCAGATTTTATTTGAAAGGAGTAGTAAAATGTCAGTACTTTGTATCCTCAGATATTGTTTCATAAACAGCAAACGCCCCGGGGTGGAGGCGTTCACTGCTATGATATAGGGATTATTGGGGATGATACTTTTGCACCGGGGTAAATGCAAAAGCACTTTAGAGGATGTTACATGCTCTCTTCTAAGAGCATGGTTATAGTATAGAGGAAGATTGTGTATATCCTGTGAAATGAAGCTGAAAAGCACCTGAAAAGAATTTTTTCGTTTCGCCACAAATCTACTTGAGATATGAAAAAATTATGAATGCATATGATGAATCAACTTCGGCGGAAGCAGTGCCAATATCAATGGCTTTCCGATATACGGCAGTCCTTTTGGCATCAGGTTCAACATATGAAACCCTCTCCAGCGAACAATTGCCTCATCCAACCGTTCCCGTACCGGAATCCGACGAGTTTTGCTATCGAAATAATATTGGTATAAACATTCCTGTAAATTTGCCCCCTGCAAGCCGGCTGCATAGAGCTGCATAAATAGCATATAGTCTTCATAGCGAGCGATTTTCTCCATTACCGGATAACCGCTGACTTTTTCAAAGCACCGTCGCCGAAACAGAATTGAACCATGTATAAACGGCGAATTAAACAAAAAATCCTGCTTTCGAGGGCGTTCCGGACGTTTCCAGCAGCCGGAAACACCGCCCTCCGGCGTATATAAATCACAATTAGAGCCAACGAAATCCACATCTGTATGCGATTCCAGATAGGCAATCTGCTTTTCAAAGCGGTCAGGTTTGGAAATGTCATCATCATCCTGCCGTGCAAGATATGCCCCCTTCGCCACAGATAAGCAGCGGTTCAACGTCCGAGCCAAGCCCAAATTGCGGTCATTTTGCAGCAATCGAATCCGGCTATCCCGAGCAGCAAGGTTCTGCATCCAGAGCAAGGCTGCATTGGTCGAGCCATCATCACACAAAATCAATTCCCAGTTGGGATAGGTCTGTTCTACAATCGACCGCACAGAGCGTTCCAACATCGAACGCTCTTTACAATTATAAACGCCCATCAATACGGAAATGAGGGGCTTTTTTTCTTCTGTCAATGTCCTCTCCTCCTGTTGACTGCGTGCCGAATCCAATCCCAGCAGGCAAAATTCCAGTGATACCACCGTTTTCTGCGAATTTGACTGCACGCCAATGAACCATACACCCAGAATGGTTCTGCCTGTACCGATTCCACATGGCGAAAATGCTGTAGCAGATGTTGCGATAACAGCACTTGTTTCAACGCAGCTTCCTGTCCAGCAGATGCCAGCGGAAACGCATACATTTCACCCATATCATCGCAGAACTGAAACTGCCCGAATGCCTGTGCTTCTTCTGCTGTTGGGCGGAACAAGAGCCGCTGCAACAGCGATTCTGTTACATCTGCGAGTGGCAACGCTGCAAAATCGGAAAACGAAACCTGCGGCAAAACCCGTTCTGTAAATGCCAGACAGATTTGCTCCTGCTGTTCTGCGAGGGCTGCATTTGCTTGGTCAACTGCTCCCATCGGCTTACAAATAGGAACTGCCTTGCCATCTTCTTGGATTGTATAGCCCATCGTTGTCCCATGCGGTGCAGCACACATACACTCATAGACATTATTATTAAAGCGAATGACTTTTTTTAAAGGAGTCAGCGGGTCAAAATACCATGCCTCCCACGTTCCCTGTTTCGGCTCGGTATACAGCCCGAAATAATAGCCTTTCAGGTTGGGCAACGGTTTTCCTGCTCCCTCCAACAGTGTCATCAAACAATTCTGCATTGAGCCATTCCAGCCGCTGTCTACAATGCCCAGCCGGACATCTCGCAACAAGCCTGCCTGTTCCAGATAAGCCATAGCAGCAGTTTCGGCTGCCTGCGATTTTTTCTGTACAAAATTTCGATAAACGCTGCTTTTCCGCAACTGTTCTGCCAACGCAGTAAACGCCTGCACAGAAAGTGACTTGTCACAATCTTCTGCCGGAATGGCACAATCTGCATAAACCTGTTGCTGTTCTTCCGCAGAAAGTGCCAGTCGTTCCAATACATGACGAGGCGTTAAATTTGCCCCCCGTACCAGCAGCAAATCATACGCAGCTTCTCCCATGTGGTGATAAGCTGGCATTCGCAGTGCCATTCGGGAAACATAGAGGTATTGACAGTGGATTGGCAACGCATACTGTTCACAGAACCGCTTTGCGATTTCATAGAGAATGTGTCCATCTCGTGCCAGAAAATACAGCGTGTCCACTTGGTCGTGAATCGCCTGCTGCAAGCACCACCAGACATAGCTATATAAAACCGGAGCGGTTACAGCTCCGGTCAAGTCTGAAAATAAATCTCCTGTCTGCAATGCCGTTGCTGCCGCTGCAAACGGCGGAACTGCCTGCAACTTCTTGAAATAATCCGCATCCATTTTCACACCTCCGATTCTCCGATTGTATTTCTCTCATTAGTTCATTGTTTATTATACCATGTTCTTTTCCAGAACGTCAAGGTTCTGTGAAATTCTTAAAGAAAATGACGAAACCGCTGGCTTTTCCCACCGAAAATCTGGGGAAAGCATCCAACGATTTATGGAAAATCTGCCACCCGACTTTCAGGCACTTTACGAACACCTTTCACGCAATTTCCATAAAGTTATGCGAAAATAGGAGCATAGAAACAAAGACAGCCTCTTCTCAAAAGAAAGGAAGATTTCATATGAGTAGCAGAGAACAAAACCGAGCCTGGGCGATGACCATGGCAGTTGCTGCCGTTCTCGCCTATACCACTGGCTGTACAGACAATAACAGTTCCAGTACCGCCGAATCAACACAAACCACTGCTGCTATTTCTGAACTGGAATCAGAATCCACGACAACCGATTCTGAACATTCAGAAAGCACGGTTGCAACACCGCTTTCCGATTCAGAACAGCGTGTGGACTATGATGACGACGACAAAACCAGTACTTATGATACATTTGATGCAGAAATCACGCTGAGGGGAACGACCGCAGATGTAACCGGCAACACCAATGCCGTTTCTGTTTCCGACCGCACCGTTACCATTCAGAACGGCGGTACATACCGAATCACCGGAACATGGAAAGACGGTCAGCTGCGAGTCACTGGCAGCGAAAAAGTAAAGCTGTATTTCGACGGCGTTTCCATTACCAATTCCAATGGTGCAGCGTTATCCTGTGAAAACGAAAAACGCACCATTCTTTCCTTGGCAGCCAACACAGAAAATTTTCTCTCCGATGGTGCAAATTCAAATACCACCACAGATGGAGAAACCGCTGCTCTCTTTACAGAAGATAAATTGACCATCAACGGCAGCGGTGCTTTGACCGTAACCGGCAATGCAGCAAATGGCATTGTCTGCCGGGATGATTTAAAAATTACAGATGGAACCATCTCCGTGACCGCTGCCAATAACGGCATGAAAGGCAAAGACAGCATTGGTATTTGCGGCGGCACGATTACCATAGATGCACAAAATGATGGCTTAAAGACAACAAAAGCAGATGACCCGGAACAGGGTTGGATTGCCATCAGCGGCGGTACACTCAACATTACCGCCAAAGGAGACGGCATTCAGGCAGAAACAGACTGCTACATTGACGGCGGTACGCTGAATGTCACAACAACGGGTGAAATTGCAGTCAGCACCTCGGACGACCAGCCGTTTGGAGGCGGTGGCTTCGGTGGCAGATTCGATAACGGACAATCGCCATTTGACAGACAAACACCACCACAGGGCGGTAATCGTCCGGATGGGGCTGCACCCATGGAAAAGCCGGATGATGCAACGGGTTCTCAGCCAGCAGAAACCGCTCCGGCTGTTACCACCACTACAATCACAACGAATACAGAAACAACTACAGACACCGACACAAACACAACTGCTGCGGAAGATGCCAGCAGCAAGGGTATCAAAGCCGGAAATGCACTGACCATTACAGGTGGAACGATTCAGGCAAACACAACTGACCACTGTATGCACAGCGGTGGAGCGTTTACCTGCTCCGGCGGTACGCTGGAACTGAGTTCTTCCATGGCAATGGGCATCAGCAGCCACGGTGATTTCGCAATCACAGACGGTTCGATTACGATTGATCAGGCAACCGAAGGCATTGAATCCAAGGCAGATATGAACTTAGCAGGCGGCACGATTCGCATTTTACAGGCAACCGATGACGGTTTGAATACAGGCGGCGGCACTGGTATGGGCATGGGCTTCCCGATGGGACAGCCAGACGGAAACCAGCCGGGCGACCCATCTGCAACCACTGCTGCCGATGAAACTACCACAACAGAAACCACGACCACAACCACAACGCTTTCCAATACCGACACTGCCACAGATACCGCAGAGGAAAGCCACGAACTGACCATTAGCGGCGGTACGATTTACATCTGTGCAGACGGAGATGGCATTGACTCCAACGGTGGCATTACTATGACTGGCGGAACGGTCTTTGTTTCTGGCCCAGTCAGCGGCGGCGATGGTGCGATTGACTTTGAAACCGATATGACCATGACAGGCGGTTCTATTTTAGCACTGTCCAGCCGTGGCATGATGGAATATCCCAGCACACAGCATTACTATACAACCAGCATTTCAGCCAATGCCGGCGACTTCATCGCTGTCTGTGATGCAGACGGCAACGTCCTGATGGGTATGCAGACACAAAAAGCCGTTTCTGATGTCGTTTATTACGGCGACCAGATGGACAACTGCCAGCTGATTGTAGACGGAACATATTCCGGCACGCTCTCTGAAGATGGAACTGCTACAGATGGCACAGTTTCCGGCGGAACAGTTGCAGATTCGTTCCAATTGACAAACGGCAGCGAACAAAGCTCCGCTCCGGGCAACTTCGGCAGAAAAGGCGGTACACCGCCGAACAACGGCGAAATGCCAACCTTCGCAGACGGCGAACAGCCAGAACCGCCGCAAGGCGGATTTGGCAACGGACAGCAAGGTGGTGGAAATGGTGCACCAACGCCGCCACAGGGCGGACAGCCGTCCGAAAACACAGCTGCTTAACATTGCTTTCTTCTTAATCTTTTTCCAAACCTTTCATATACATGCAAGAACAGACCGCTTGGGCAACCAAGGGTCTGTTTTTGTTTCACAAAATCCAGTTTGCAACTACAAAAGTTTCCACAAAAATCCTTGACTTTTTGGCATCCTCGTGGTAAACTAAAAGTAATCGCTTTTTTGTCGGCTGCCTGCCGCAAAAAATCAAATGAATTTTATCACAAGGAAAGGAATGGGATTTTTGATGAAAAAAACAGGAATTGCCCTGCTCAGTGCAGCGGTTCTTGCCATCACCAGTGCAGCTTCTGCCTCCTCCGGCTTGTTCGGAACTGCAGAAGCTGCGGACACCACAAACTCCACTTACAACTACGGCGAAGCCTTACAGAAGTCGATGTTTTTCTATGAGGTACAGCAGTGCGGCGAACTGCCAGACTGGAACGAAGTCAGCTGGCGAGATGACTGCATGGTCAACGACTATATTCCGGGTGGCTGGTTCGATGCCGGCGACCACCTGAAATTCACACTGACCAACGCTTATGCTGCAACCATGCTGGGTTGGGGCTTGCTGGAATATCAGGACGGTGTCAAGGAAATCGGCGAACTGACTGAATACAAGAACAACCTTGCTTGGGCATTGGATTACATTGCAAGCTGTGATTTGGGCGATGAAATCGTTTACATGATTGGCGATGGTGCATTCGACCATGTATGGTGGGGTTCTGCGGAAGTTTATATGCGGAAGTTCGCACTGATGAAGGGTGAAACCGAACGGCCGTATTACACCTGCAATGACAGCTGTATTGAAGGACAGATGGCAGCGGCTCTTGCTGTTGGTTATCTCTGCTTCAAGGATTCTGACCCAGACCGTGCAGACAACTATCTGGCACACGCAAAGGCTTGCTTTGAACGGGCTGACAAAAATCGCTCCATCGGCGATGACACTGAAGAACATAAGTATTATAAGCCAAGCTCATTCTATGACGACCTGTTCTTTGCTGCAAACTGGCTGTATCGGGCAACCGGTGAACAATCCTATCTGGATTTGTGCAAGACCGATTACATCCCGAATCTGGGCAAGGAAGAACAATCCTCTGAAATGAAATATACTTGGGGGCACTGCTGGGATGACACCATGCAGGGCGGTATGTTGCTTTATGCAATGAATACTGGCGACAGCCAGTGGAAAGAACAGTTCCGGAAACATCTGGAATACTGGACAACGGGTTACGGCGGCAAGCAAATTGCACACACACCGGACGGTCTGGCATGGCTGTTCCAGTGGGGTTCTATGCGTCACGCAACCACTACTGCATTCCTGGCATATGTTGCAGCAGACGAACTGTTTGCAGACGATGCAGCCGCTGCAACAAAATACACCGATTTTGCGGATTCTACCATGAATTATGCATTCGGCGACAATGACCTTGATATGAGCTATGTTATCGGCATGGGCGACAAATATCCGCAGGCATGGCACCACAGAACATCTTCCGGTGCATGGAACGACAAGTGGAGCAACATCGGACAGACGGAAGGCGAAGATGCAAAGCCGCATGCACACACCCTGTACGGTGCACTGGTTGGCGGCCCTGACCAGACTGGTAAATACTCCGATAAAATCGGCGATTATCAGTATACCGAAGTTGCCATCGACTACAACGCTGGCTATACCGCTGCACTCTGTGCAATGGTACAGAAATACGGCGGCAGCAGTGATCCAGATTTCCCGCCAACTGAAACCCCGAAGTGGACAGAATTCTTTATGCGGGCATCCATCAACCAGGCTGCTGGCAGCTATACCGAAATCAAGGCATTTGCCATGAACCATTCCGCATGGCCGGCAAGAGTCATTCAAAACCTCTCCTACAACTATTATTTCGACATCTCCGAACTGGTTGACGCTGGTTATTCCATTGACGACGTTTCTGTAAGAATCGGCTACGACCAGCATGCTTCCGATGAAGGCAAGATGACCATTTCCGACCCGATTCACTACAAGGATAACATCTATTATGTCAAGCTTTCGTTCGCAGATGGCAGCGTTGTCATGCCGACCGGACAATCTGAACACCGCTCCGAATGCCAGTTCCGTATCTCCATTCCGGACAACATTCAAGGCGTTTGGGATGCTTCCAACGACTATTCGTTCCAGGGTCTGACACAGGGCGGCGAAGATGCGATGGTAGATACCCCATATATCACAATGTATGATGGGGACACCCTGATTTGGGGTACAGAACCAGACGGCACAACCCCGGATGACAACCCGATTACAACTACCACCACAACAGCTACCACAACTACCACTACAACGACAGTTACCACCACTGCTGAAACCACAGAAGAAACAACCGCAGAAACCACTGCTCCGGCAACGACTACAGCAAGCTCCACTACACCAGCAACAGAAATTACAACCGCAGTCACAACAGAAACCTCCACAATCATTGACCCTGACATCTTCTATGGGGATGTTGATTTGGATGGTGCTGTATCTTTGACCGATGCAATTCTATTAAACAAGTATCTGGCTGGAATGGTTGTATTGTCGGATACCGCACGGGCAAATGCAAACTGCTACTTGGATAAAGACAGCAATCTGAACGAAGATGATACCACATACCTCATGCGGTTCGTTGTTCGTTTAATTGATGACCTCCCGTATATTCCAGAATAATCAAACATTTTCTTTTTGAAAATCCGCTGCTGGAAGTTCTCCGGAATCTTCCAGCGGCGAATTTTTTTACAAAAAGGAAACCTTGCTTTTTCTCGAAATTTCCAAAATTCTATTGACGAAACCACAAAAAAGTAGTACAATGATAGGGAACAATCAAATCATTGGAGGTTTTTCCCATGGCAAAGAAATTTATTGTAGAAACATCTGCAAGACACGTTCATCTGACCGCAGAAGCATTTGCAACCCTGTTCGGCGAAGGCAAGGAACTGACCGTTAAGAAAATGCTCTCTCAGCCGGGACAGTTCGCAAGTGAAGAACGGGTTACCATCGTAGGCCCGAAGAAGTCCCTGCCGAATGTTTCCATCCTTGGCCCGTTCCGGAAGGCAAATCAGGTAGAACTCTCTGCAACCGATGCTCGTTCTATCGGCATTGTTGCTCCGATTCGGGAATCTGGCGATGTTGCTGGTTCTGGTGCATGTAAGATCGTTGGTCCAGCAGGCGAAATCGAAATTTCTGAAGGTGTTATCGTTGCAAAGCGTCACATCCATCTGACTCCGGCAGACGCTGAAGAAATGGGCGTAAAGGATAAGGACGTTGTATGGGTTCGTCTGGATACAGACGGCAGAAAGGCAATCCTGGGCGATGTTGTTTGCCGTGTTTCTGATTCTTATGCACTGGCAATGCACATTGATACTGATGAATCCAATGCAGTATCTGCTCCGAGAGAACTGTACGGCGAAATCGTAACCGTAGACTAAGTGCCTAACAAAATTTTGTACAGAAAAAGCCCCATATCCTGCGGATATTTTCCAACGGATACGGGGATTTTTTGTTATGTGTATGATGATATATCAGGATGTTAAAATCAACGGCAAATCTTCTTCCCGTAACCAATGCAGAATGTCCCACATCTGCGAATCTGGAACGGCAATGCATCCGGCAGTACTGGATGCTCCTGCGGTGCAGTGCAGGAAAATAGCTGAGCCTGCTCCGGGAACAACTGGGTCACAGTTATAATTCACCACCACGGCATAATGATAGCTACTCGCATAATCGATCAGATGTTCCGCACTGTTCCAATTGATTTCCGTTGTTTCCTGCCACTGATTATAGACCGGAGAAGCTGGGTCATCCACCCAGTAACAATTCTCGTTCAACTGCCGATATGGGATGGATAAATCCGTAAGTGGGTCTGTTCCAAAGGCAAACCCCAACGAAAACAACCCTTTTGGCGTGCAAGAAATCCCCTCTCGACTGTTCGCAGAAACACCATTTGTTCCTACACAGCCGTTGGATACAAAATCCATCTGCCAGCCCTGTTCCCCTGCTGAAAATCCATAGACAACCGCAGAGCAGCCGCTTGAAACCACAGCAATCAGTTGTTTGCTATCCCCCAAATCAGAAAGTGGATAACCATTGTTTTCCAAAATGGTTGCTAACTCTGCACAAACTGGAATGGTTGTTGTTTCCATAGTAGTTGAAACAGTTGTTGTAATGGTTGTGGTTGCCATGCTTGTTGAAACAGTGGTCGTTTGGGTTTTCATCTCCAATTCTGTTGTAATGGAATCTGTTGACTCGATGGAAACCGCTGTGGAATGCTGCGGTTCTTGTGCAGATTTCTGGTGCAGCAAAACGCCAAAACATCCAATTCCAATCAGCAACAGCCCGATGACAATGCTCAAAAGTATCAAAATTCGTTTTTGTTCCGGTGTATTGGGACGTATCACAAAATCATCTCCCCTTTTTCTGTTAGCATAACACAAAGAAAAAAATCTGTCAAGCGGACTGCATTTGTCGAAAAAATCGCCGCTTTGCTTGCATTTCCCCCGCAGATATGCTATACTAATCATATTGATTTCGTATTTTGAAAGGAGTATTCATGATTACTGTATCCAACGTCAGCCTCCAATTCGGCGGCGACACCCTCTTTAAGAACGTCAACCTGCAATTCAATGCCGGAAACTGCTATGGGGTCATCGGTGCAAACGGTGCTGGAAAATCCACGTTCCTGAAAATTCTATGCGGTGTCTTGCCGCCCACAACCGGAGAAGTTACCATCCCGAAAGAACTCCGGATGAGCGTTTTGAAGCAAGACCACTTCGCCTATGATGCCTACACCGTTCTCGACACGGTGATTATGGGCAATGAACGGCTCTATGCCATCATGCAGGAAAAAGATGCCCTGTATGCAAAGCCGGACTTCTCGGAAGAGGACGGCAACCATGCTGCGGAACTCGAAGCCGAATTTGCAGAACTGAACGGCTGGGAAGCGGAATCGGATGTTTCCAAGCTCCTGCAAGGACTGGGACTTTCCGAAGATTTGCTGTACCAGACCATGGGCGACCTCTCCGGTAACGAAAAGGTGAAAATCCTACTCGCACAGGCACTGTTCGGCAATCCGGACATCATTCTCATGGACGAACCGACCAACCATCTGGATATTGATGCCATCACGTGGCTGGAAGACTTCCTTTCTGAATATTTCGGAACGGTCATTGTGGTTTCCCATGACCGCCATTTTTTGAATAACGTCTGCACGCACATCGTTGACATCGACTATACGCAAATTAAAATGTATGTCGGCAACTATGAATTCTGGTATGAGTCCAGCCAGATGATGCAGCGAATGATTCGCCAGCAGAACAAAAAGACTGAAGAAAAGATTAAGGAACTCAAAACCTTTATCGAGCGGTTCTCTGCCAATAAATCCAAATCCCGTCAGGCAACTTCCCGCCGGAAATTGCTGGACAATCTCACTGTGGAACAGCTGCCAGCCTCCAGCCGCCGCTATCCATTTATTGGATTCGACATGGATCGGGAACTGGGAAAAGAAGTGTTACAGGTCAACGGCATTTCTAAAACCGTAGACGGTGTGAAGCTGCTGAACAATGTTAGCTTTACCCTGAGCCGTACGGACAAAGTTGCCTTCATCGGCGAAAGTGAACAGGCAATTACCATGCTGTTCAAAATCCTAATGGAAGAAGAACAGCCAGACGAAGGTACATTCAAGTGGGGCGTTTCCACTTCGACTTCCTACTTCCCTGTGGATAACTCTGTTTATTTCAACGACTGTGACCTTTCGATTTTGGATTGGATTCGGCAGTATTCCAAAACAGATGAAACCGAAACGTATCTGCGAGGCTTCCTCGGCAGAATGCTGTTCTCCGGCGATGATATTTATAAGCCGGTCAAGGTTTTGTCTGGTGGGGAAAAAGTCCGCTGTATGTTCTCTCGGATGATGCTGTATCATTCTAACGTGTTGCTGTTAGACCGTCCGACCAACCATCTGGACTTGGAAAGCATTACGGCTGTAAACAACGGCTTGACGGCATTCAAAGGCGTTGTCATTCTGTCCTCACACGACCACGAAATTTTACAGACGGTTGCAAATCGCATCATTGAAATCACACCAGACGGCTGTCTGGACAGACAAGGCACTTATGAAGAATTTCTGGACTGGAAAAAGGAAAACCAGAAATAAATCTGCCCAACCCCATCATCAACCGGAAAAATAAAGGAGTATCAATTTCATGAAATCCAACCTCATCTGTATGTTGATTACCATCATTGCATACTTGATTTTAATGATTGTAGTCGGCATTCTCGCATCCAAAAAAAATAAAGACACCAGCGATTTCTACCTAGGCGGCAGAAAGCTGGGGCCAATCGTCACCGCCATGAGTGCAGAAGCCTCTGACATGAGCAGCTACTTGCTGATGGGCTTACCGGGGCTGGCACTGCTGACTGGCTTTGCCGATGTTGGCTGGACGGTCATTGGTCTGGCAATCGGTACATATCTCAACTGGCTATTCGTTGCAAAACGGCTGCGAATTTATTCTCAGCACAACGGCTCGATTACAATTCCAGACTTTTTCTCGAACCGCTATCACGATAACAAACATTTCCTGATGGGCATTTCTGCCATCATTATTCTGATTTTCTTTGTGCCGTATACTGCATCTGGTTTTTCCGCCTGCGGAAAGCTGTTCCAGACGCTGTTCGGGATGAACTATCACGCTGCGATGATTTTAAGTGCTGTAATCATCATTGCCTATACCAGCATCGGCGGATTTTTGGCTGCCAGCACAACCGACCTGCTCCAGAGCATTATTATGACCGTTGCACTGGTCATGGTAGTTGTCTTTGGAATTGTCAAGGCTGGCGGTATTGACGTTGTCATGGAAAATGCAAAGGCTCTGCCGGGCTATCTTTCCTTCAACCACACCTATGATATTACAACCAATTCCGCAAAGCCGTACAACATTCTGACCATCTGTTCTACCTTGGCTTGGGGACTGGGCTATTTCGGAATGCCGCATATTCTGCTGCGATTCATGGCAATTGAGGACAGCAGAAAAATCAAGACTTCCCGTAGAATTGCCTCTATCTGGGTTGTTATCTCTATGGGCATTGCAATCTTAATTGGTTTCATTGGAAAGACCTTGATGACCAATGGCACGATTTCTGTACTGGGCGACAATCCGGACAATTTCAGTGCAGAGTCGGAAACCGTTATCATGAAGATTGCAACGCTGATTAGTGAACATGGCGTTCTGGCAGCGTTGTTTGCTGGTTTGATTTTTGCCGGAATTCTTGCCTGCACGATGTCTACTTCAGACTCTCAACTGCTGGCAGCATCCTCCAGTATGTCAGAAAACCTGCTGCAAGGCGTGTTCGGCATTAAGCTTTCGGAAAAGACTGCCATGCTGGCAGCTCGTGCCGTTCTGCTGATTATCGCTGTGATTTCCATCGGTATCGCATGGAATCCGGACAGCTCTGTTTTCCATATCGTATCCTTTGCATGGGCTGGATTTGGTGCGACCTTTGGGCCTGTTATGCTGTGTGCCCTGTTCTGGAAGCGTTCCAACAAGTGGGGAGCTTTGGCTGGACTGGTTGCCGGCGGTGTGATGGTATTTGTATGGAAGTTCCTCGTTCGTCCGCTGGGCGGAGCATGGGATCTATACGAACTGCTGCCAGCCTTTATCGTGGCTCTGGCTGCCATTGTTATTGTTTCGCTGCTGACAAAAGCACCGGAACAGGAACTGGTAGAAGAATTTGAAGCTGTTCAGGCAGAATGCAAACAGTAAAATCAATCATTCCATCATTCTGAAACACAAAACACCGCTGCGGATGGTATTGCAACCTCCGCAGCGGTGTTATTTTTATCGTTTTTCTGTTCTAATTAGTCAGCCAGCAACTGTTCTGCTGCTGCCAGCTTTGCACTGCATACAAAGACATCCATTGCCTTTTGCAGTTCTTCTTCGGTTGGGAATGTCGGAGAAATCCGGATGTTTTCATCTTCTGGATCTACGCCATACGGGAACGATGCTCCTGCACCCGTCAGAACCACACCAGCATCCTTACAAAGCTGTACAATCCGCTTTGCACAACCCTTCTGATTGAAGGAGATGAAGTAACCGCCCTTTGGATTCGACCAAGTTGCAATGCCCAAATCGCCCAGTTCCTTTTCCAGTGTGTTGACAACAATTGCAAACTTCGGAGCAATCAATGCCTTATGCTTCTTCATGTGTTCCAGCAGGTTTTCAAACTTGCCGCCAAAGAACCGCAGATGCCGCAGCTGGTTCATCTTATCAAAACCAATCGTTGCAAAGCCCAAGGACTTCTTCAGGCTTGCCAAGTTTCGTTCGCTGGCTGCCATTACTGCAATTCCGCTGCCCGGGAAAGTAATTTTAGAAGTGGATGCGAACATATAGCAAATATCTTCGTTGCCAACCTTCTTTGCTTCTTCCAGCAGGTTTGCCTGTACCGGCGGATTGTCAACCAGATGGTGTACACAATATGCATTATCCCAGAAAATCCGGAAATCTGCTGCCTTCGGCTTCAGTGCTGCAAACCGCTTTACCACTTCATCGCTATATACAACCCCGCCCGGATTGGAGTACATCGGCACACACCAGATACCCTTGATGCTGTCATCTTCTGCGACCAGTTTTTCTACGATGTCCATATCAGGACCATCTTCGTTCATCGGCACATTGATCAGTTCCATACCAAAGAACTGGGTTACTGCAAAATGGCGGTCATATCCCGGAACCGGACACAGGAACTTCACATGATCCAGTTTGCCCCATGGTGTGCCACCCAAAACACCGTTGGTCATTGCAACAGACATTACCCAGTACATAATGTTCAGGCTGGAGTTTCCGTATACAATAATTTCTTCCGGCTTTACGCCCAGCATCGGTGCAAAGAATGCCTTTGTTTCCGGCAGTCCATCCAGAACCCCGTAGTTCCGGCAGTCCAGACCGTTTTCAGCCCGATAATCGCCCTTCTTCAGGCAATCCATCATATCCATGCTCAGTTCCAACTGTGCTGGTGCTGGCTTCCCTCTGGACATATCCAGTTTCAGATTTTCTGCCTGAAACTGCTTGTATGCCTGCTGACATTCTGCCTGAAATGCCTCCAACTCCGCATGATTCTTTTCCTGTAATCTCATTGTTTGCGTGTGAATTTCCGTTCGGAAATTCTACTCCTTTCTGCAATCTTCCATGTGCACGGTTTTTGTCGAACCCTGCAAATTTGCTACGGTCTTATTATAACATATCTTTCTATCGCTTGCAAGTGTTCGTGTAGAAAAAACAAAAATTTTAAAAAAAGAGAAAACAGCAGGTCTGTTTTCCAGCAAATCGACTGTTTTCTCTATGAAATCTTATTTTTACTCCGATGTTTTTTGTTCTTCTGCGGTACAAAGCTTAAAAATACCGCCGTCCAATGCATAAAACACACCGCCTGCATACTGACATTTTTCTGTCAAATCCCCGCAGGATAACTTTGCAGCCAACTCCGGCTTCATATATTGCTTCGCATACCGATAAATTTCCTGCCAGTGTGGCAAAGTGAAATCAGGGCGATACAGATAAAGTTGCTCAATCGGATACATCACCAGAATGCTGCTCCAGAACTGGCAGAACTGCTGCATCATCTCTTCCATCAAGTCTGACAAAATCGGGTCAAAGTCCTTACCCTCTGCACAGGCTGCGGTAAACAAATCCGGCAGTGTCATTGTTTCCAGCTTTCCGCCTGTCAGATCATACAAGACTGGCGTTTGCTCGGCACTATAATACGGCTTTACTCGCTGCTGCAATGCAACTGGCGTCAGCAAGTCGCCCACAGTTTGATTTGGAGAAAGCGGCAATCCCTGCATAGAAATCGGCTTGCCGTTTAGACACTCCATGGTATGCGAGCGACAGACGATAGAAACATAATAATCTGCCCCATCTGCACAGAATAAAGCAATAATTTCCTGCTTTGGTTTCTGATACAGGCAATATACCGCCATAGATGGCAATGCATTACCCCAGAAGACCGGAACGTGCAGGGCATCTCTCAATATCTGCTGCAATTCTGCCATTTGTTGTTCCTGCCTAGTTGCATCCGGAAAAAAATGCTGCAAGACGCTGGGCATCCATCCAACACCCAAGCCCAAAATTTGCGATTCCTCAATATAGTTGCTCTTCAAAATCTGGCGAACGGTTATAATCATTTGTTCCTGTATGGACGCCCATGAAGCCTGCATCACTGGAAACGGAATGCACTGCTTTTCCAGCGTATTCATGCCCAAGGTTGTCAGTCCAACCACCAAATGATTCCCCTGAATGGAAATACCAATCAGCAGCCAGCGAGAAGGATGCACATCCATCAATAATTTTCTTCTGCCTTTTCCCTCCGAGGTTGGACATGTTCCGATGTCTTCTAAAACGCCCTTTTCCATCATCTCATGAATCAGCAGCGTCACGGATGCTCTTGTCATATGCAGTTTGTTGGCAATCTCCACACGAGAAATTGCTCCGTATTGCTGAATCAGCTGCAATACCTGCAAATACATCCACTTTCGTTCCATCTGTCGGTCAATGACTGGTTTCCACATTGCGGATTCGCTCCCCTCAATTCACAATTTCCTTTCTTTCTATTGATGCAATCTTTTATCGATTTAAATCAATACTATTATTTTAACAATTTCAACCGGATTTTGCAAGTTTATGTGGAGGCTTTCTGATGAAAATTTACATATTATTGAAAAATAGGGAAAATGTTCATGTTTGCTCCGCTCTTTTTAAGTTAACATACTGAAAATCTGAATTAATAGTGGCATGGTTGCCATAGAGAGAATTGTTGTTGCTGCAAAAATTTGAGAAGCATAAATGTCATTTAAGCCATGTACTTGACATTGCAGTGTGCACATTGCAGCAGCCGGCGCAGCTGTCAGCAGCAAAACAACCGTCCGCACTTCCATAGATACAAACGGCAGGCAGAGGCACATTGCCATGACTGCCAGCGGAATGACCAGCAATTTCACGAAGCTGACCCAATAAATCCGCACTGTCCGCAATGCTCCCAACAAGTTTGCCTGTGCCACGCTGACACCCGATGCAATCATCGCAAGCGGTGTATTCAGGTCGGAAATATAGCCCATCGTATCCATCAGCAAGCCCGGCATTGGAAGCTGTACAAAATACAGAATCAACCCAATGGCGATACCAATGACCGTTGGCGAACGCAGCACTTTCAATGCCTTTTTGAAGTCCTTGGTCTGTGTCAGCTGCATGACACCGTGTGTCCACGAGAACAAGAAGAAAATCGTCAGGAACGCAGTGACATAGAAAACACCCTCTGCCCCGAACAGTGCACTTGCCAGCGGAATGCCCATGAAGCCGCAATTGCTATATGTTGCAGAAAATCGCTCGATCGGTGCTAACTTTCCGACGGATTTTCCACGGAAACACAGCATGGAAATCAAAATGGCGATGACATAAGAAGCTGCCGCCAGCACAAACGTCAGCAGCAAATTCACGACCAGACGGGAATCATATTCCTCCTCTAAGTAAGCATGCACGATGATGACTGGCGTTACAATTTCCAACACGACATTGGAAAGCTGCTTGCCGCCCTCTCGGCTGACAATGCCGGTGTAGTATGCAATCATTCCGACCACATTCAGAATGAGCATAATAATTGCCTGCTGTAAAATAATTCCTGCCATATGTTCGTACTCCTTTTTTTGACAGCCGAACGACTGCCATTCTCCAAAATAAGAACCGCCCGTTTGGTGATGGAAAAACAGGCGGCCACTTCCTTGATAGTATAGCATGGTGGTTTTTAGATTTTATAGATTTTGTATAAACATTGGTTGAATTTGCAGTCCGCCCAAAGCCGCTGCAACGGTGTCGGAAATCTGGGTAAAATCAGCCACCAAAGACGATGGTTTCTTGACGGGAGCATCCTGCCGCAACGGTACGAAATAATAATTTTTCGTATTCAACAGCAAGCCCAGATTTTTTGCCGATGCCCGCAAAGCGTCATTGGTTGCCAGAGCCAGAATAATCGGCTTTTCGTTCCGCAGCATGGATTTTACTGCCATGGTCACGGTGGTATCTGTGATGCCCATCGCCAGTTTTGCCATGGTGTTGGCGGTACAAGGTGCAACAAGCAACGCATCCAAGCGGTCTTTTGGCCCTAACGGTTCCACATCTGAAATCGTCAACAGAGCAGGTTTTCCACAAATCTGCTCCAATTTTTTTCGTTGTTCCACAGCTTTCCCAAAACGGGTATCAATGCTAGCGGCATGTTCTGAGAAAATCGGCGTTAAGCTGTAACCTGCCGCCACCAGTCGTTCTGCCTCTGCAAACGCAGCAGAAAAGGTGCAAAACGACCCTGTTACCGCAAATCCAATGCGTTTACCAATTGTTTCCTTCATCTGCGAGTCCCCTCTCCTGTAAAATATGGAAGATGGTTTTCGCAATGATTGCTCCAGCGGTTTTCGGTGCAGTGATTCCCGGCAGCCCCAACGCCCAGACTACCTGACGATGCAGGCGTTTTGCAGCATCAAAATCCGTTCCGCCCGGTTTCGATGCCAGGTCAATCACCAGTGCATCTGGTTTCATGTTGGACAGGGCTGTTTCGTCCAGCATCAGAACTGGAACGGTGTTGCAGAACCAGTCAAATTTCCCTGCACGGGCAGCAATTTCAGACGGATGCATCCATTTCAGACCATTTGCCGCACAGCGTTCCGCATCTTTGCAGCTGCGAGCCGCAACGGTGACATCTGCTTTCAAGCCCTGCAAACGCTCTGCCATGATTGTTCCGATTCTGCCGTAGCCGATGACGAGAACAGAGCTGCCGCAGAGTACTGTTTCCCGTTCTGAGATGGCAATTTGAATTGCTCCCTCTACAGTTGGAACGGCATTTGCCAGACAGAGTTCCTCCCGCTGAAAATAATCGCAAAAACACAGTTCTTGTTCTTGACACATCCGGCAAACAGCTTCGGGGAGTACGCCGCCGCACACCAGACCGCCTTTTTTCACATGGGACAGCAATTCGGGCAGCGACAAGTTCCCATTTTTGGACGGCACAGATTCGGCTGTCGTGTGAATGGGCAGGACGAGAACATCAAATTCTGGTAATGTTTCAGAATCTGACTGAGAAAATCCGATTGTCGTCACGGAAAGCTGCGGCGACTCGGCAAGTTTTTGGGCGGCATATTGTTGGCGGCGGTCACCGCCAGCCACCAAAATTTGCAGCAATTGTTGCATCTTGCATTCCCTCCTTTTGTTCCGGATTTTCGCCCATTCTCAAAGAATGGGTGTACTTCATTTTATGCAGGCAGGAGAAAAGGGGTGAACAAAAAGGGCACACTTCTTGCGAAGTATGCCCTCTTGTTTCCGCAATCCAAATTCTTTACTTGTAAAGATTTTGTCCAATCCCACTTGTAATTGAATGGATGACTTCCTTAAATTTTATCTGTTTTCTTCGGAAGATGATTCGGAATCAGAGATTCTTACTTTCTCTTCTTGGAAACCAGAGCAACACCGCCGATTACTGCGATTGCTGCAACAGCACCTGCAACCGGAATCATGCTGCCAGTCTTCGGAGAGCTGGTAGAACCAGTGTTCTTCTTAGTGGTCTGCTGAGCTGCCTTTGTGGTGGTAGCTGCCTTTGTGGTGGTAGCTGCTGCTGTGGTAGTTGTAGTGGTGGTAGTTGCTGCAGCAGAAGTAGTGGTAGTAGTTGTTGTGGTCGGCTTAGCAGTTGTGGTGGTAGTTGTGGTGGTGGTAGTCGGCTTAGCAGTTGTAGTGGTTGTTGTGGTAGTCGTTGTAGTAGTGGTGGTTGTTGTGGTAGTCGTTGTGGTAGTAGTAGCTTCAGTTGTGGTGGTAACTGCACCATCAATCTTGATGTAACCCTGAGAAGCAGGCTGTGTGCTTACGTCCGGGCTGTGCTGAATGTTCGGAGTGTAAGAACCATCAAAGGAAATTGCTGGGCTGTCGATGTAGTAGATGTCGCCCGGCTGTGCATTTTCATTAACCTTGAAGGTTATGTTAATGATTGCACCATCGCCAACTACATAGCTTGGACCAGAAGCAGACGGTGTGCTTGCGTATGCAATCCAAGCACCTGCATTGTCCGGAGAAAGCTGCAAACCAGAACCAGAAATTTCGATGTTCTGATTGATGTAAGCATCACCCAGCAAACCACCTCTGCTATTGCTAGAATAAGTGATTTCGCTTGTGTTCCAAGAGACACCGAATGCCAGAGCATCCCAACCATCAGTATTGCCGTTGATGGTTACCGGAACGGTTACCAGATAATTGTTTGCCTGCAGTTCATCCATCGTAACTGTAACGCCTGCAATTGCCAGACTGCCAATAGCATCTGCTGGAATAGCGGTGAAAACAGCGGCAGAAGTAGCAACTACTGCTGCTGCGGAAACAGCTGCCAGTGCCTTCTTAAATGTACTTTTCATTTTTCTATTTTCCTTTCAAATATAAATTATGCGGTATCCGGTGTCCCAGACACCGCACTTTTACCTAATCTTTAAAATTTAACGACTTAGCCTTCGTACCAGATAGAACCTTCCAAAGACTTCAGGGACGGAATTACATCCGGCCATGTCGGGTCCTGGTTAGCAGCCTTCTTTGCATAGAAGGTCAATACGTTTACAGCATCCTGAGTGGTCATCAGTTCACTGCCATTGTTCATACCAGCCTTGGATTCTGTATCTACGTCTGCCAAGAAGTATGCGAGCTTATTCAAGTTTTCATCTTCGTTGAAAGCAACATTTTCCTGTGCAGCCGCTGTCTTTGCATAGTAAGTCAGGATTGCAACTGCATCCTGAACATCTACAATGCCATTCAAATCTGCATCGCCCTTAACACCAATGTATACAGTCGGATTTACCGGAGCTGCAACTGGTTCAGCATCTGCCTTTGTCGGGTCAGTGAAGTAAGCGTTTACTTCTGTTACGCAGTACGGCTTGCCTTCTGCATCGAAGATTTCCTTCGGTGTGGTCTTGTCGAGGGTAACTGCACCTGCTTCCAGAGCATTGAAGTGTGTACCTTCTTCATCCACGATATCGAACTTGCTGAACAAATCAGACGGCTTCAGTTCCCGTTCATCTACGGAGAAGTAGAAGTTTGTCGGGTTTACTTCCACTTCCAGTGTGGTTGTACCAACTGGAGTGATTGTGCCGGTTGTACCGGTCGTTGTGGTTGTAGTGGTTTCGCTGCCACCAGTGCCGGTTGTGGTAGTGGTGGTTGTTTCACCAGATACATCTGTGGTCGTTGTACCGCCGCTTACATCTGTGGTGGTTGTGCCGCCAGATACATCTGTGGTCGTTGTACCGCCGCTCACATCTGTGGTGGTTGTGCCGCCAGATACGTCTGTGGTCGTTGTACCGCCGCTTACATCAGTGGTCGTTGTGCCGCCAGATACGTCTGTGGTCGTTGTGCCACCGGATACGTCTGTGGTCGTTGTACCAGATACGTCTGTGGTGGTTGTGCCACTAACATCTGTTGTGGTAGTAGTTGTAGACTTATCCTTGAACTTGATAATTCTTTCTACATTGAAGTAACCACTCGGAACGCCTGCAAGTGTATCATTATCTGCATCGCCCTGTGCAGTTACCAGCTTGTAAGAAGAATCATAAACGAGCTGGCTGTAATCAGCATCTGTTACGCCGTCTGCTTCTGCCTGATCCGGATGTGCAGCATAATACTTTTCAATACCTTCTACAGTGCTGAAATAATCAGCATCTACATCGGTATCCGGAACCTTGAAGGTTACGGTATAAACATTGGTATCTGCATTTGCATCGGCAACGAAATCAGAACCGCTGTTCAGCAGGCTGGTGACATCATCCATGCTTACATCTACGGTATAATTTACACCTACATTCTGGAATGCCTTATTGACTTCTGCAACTGCCTTATTCAATGTATCGCCATACTTAGCAAGGTCTGCAACACTGCCCGGAACGTCAAACCGTGTGGTTCTCTGGTCCTTCTGTACCTTCAGCCAAGCCAGTGTTTCATCTGCGGTTGCAAATTCTTGATGTGCAGATGTTGTGATTGCCTTATCTGCATAAGAGAATGCCTTTTCTACTTTCTTCTGATAAGTAGCCAGCAGGTTATCAAGGTTTACCGTCAAGTTAGCAGCAGCAGCCTTCTTGGTCACTTCAACCTTCAATTGCTGAACGGTGCTTGCAGCATAAGCCTTTGCATCGGCATAAGTTGCAACCTGGTTGCCTTCGCTGTCTACGAAAACAGCACCCTTTACCCGAATGGTGTTTGCAGTACCAGCTGCCTTATTGGCTGCGGTATTTTCAATGCTATCGCCATCAACGGCAGCAGTAAAAGTACCCTTCTTTTCCAGCATGCTGAAATCAATGTCATCGATGATGGAAGCTGCACCCTGCTTGGTCAATTCTTTCTTGATGGCATCAATGATGTTGCTCTGTACATAGCTGGTTGCATCAACCTGTGCGGTCATAACTGCAACGCTATTTTTAATCTTTACGCTTGGATTACCAACGATGCACTTCTGTACTTTTTCTACATAAGCAGCATTCTTATCCGAGAAATCAGCAGAATCAACGATATCTGCAACATTCAGTTCAAAGCTCTTACCTTCTGAATCAATCAGTGCACCTTCTACGAGCTTTGCCCAATCGGACTCCAGCTCCTGTGGTTTAATTTCCAGTACTCTTTCCACGCTGATGGTGGTTGCATCTGCAGCGTTTGCCATCACTGCAAAGCCCTGTGTCAGAGCGAGCGGTACAGTTGCTGCAATTGCAATGACTTTATTGAATACCTTCTTCATTGCACATTTCCCTCTCTTCATTCAATTTTTTTGTGACCGTCCAAGCTGACGCACAGACGTGATTGCATTTGTGCAGTCTCATTTCCCCTCACTATTAAACTGCCCTGTTTCTGTTTCCATGTAACCGGATTTCGCAGAACTGAAATAACCGGATGTTCCATGAATGCTTGGACTCACGTGATCCTTTACGGCATGGGTGCATAAACCGCCGTAAACGATTTACATAAAGTATTCTAACACATTCTGTCGGGAATGTCAAGCCTCTGCCCTGATTTTTTTTAAAATTATTAGGTGGAAATTCCGCCCGTATTTGTAGCTTTTACACAATTTTCAACCGTTTTCAACACCTTTCAACAGGCTTTCAACTGAAGTTTTGTGTGCACCTTGTGAAAGTCGTGTTTTCAAAATCGGCTCTTTCCGTCATTTTTCACAAAAAACACAAACAGCCTGCAAAAAGACTTTGCAGGCTGCCTGTGTTGGAAAAATAATAAGGAGAATGTATGAAGAAAGCATTTGAAAATTTCCGACCAAATGCCCAACTTTTAGCATTGGCGGGAAAGATTTCATTGTCCGTGACGATTCATCAGGATTGTTTTTTCTGCTGTACTTCCTGAAGAACGACAGAAACTTTTTGTTCCTGTCCGTTGCGGACAATGGTCAGGGTGACCGTGTCACCAGCATTATATTCATTCTTATAGTTGTTCAGTTCTTCTGTGGTTTCAATCTTGTTATCATTGATGGCAGTAATGACATCGCCGACCTGTAAACCAGCTTCTGCTGCTGCACCTCCATCGGTTACACTGATAACATATGCACCGATTGGCAAGTTATATGCCTGAGAAACGGCTTCGGAAACATCCTGACAGCTGATACCCAGCTGCGGTCTGCCAGTAACATAGCCATAGTTAATCAAATCATCTACAATTTCCCGTGCTTCTGTCATCGGGATTGCAAAGCCGATACCTTCAATGGTTGCACCACTGGAAGAAACACTAGAGGACATCTTCGCAGAGTTGATGCCGATAACCTGACCAGAACTGTTAATCAACGGACCACCAGAGTTACCATTATTAATGGCGGTATCGGTCTGAATCAATGTCATAGTTTTGTCGTTGATGGTAACTTTCCGGTTCAGTGCGGAAATAATCCCACAAGTAACCGTGTTCTGGAGTTCCAGACCCAACGGGTTACCGATTGCAACAACCGCATCGCCAACCTGACACTGGTTGCTGTTGCCAAATTCCGCAGCAGTCAAACCAGTCTGGTCTACCTTCAAAACAGCAAGGTCGGTTTCAATATCATATGCAACGACCTTTGCATCATAAGTGGTTTCTTCATCGGACATCCGGATTTCTACGGCAGTTGCTTCGCCGCAGCCATATTCCGAATCATAGATGACATGGGCATTTGTGACAATGTAGCCATCTTCCCGCATGATAATACCTGTTCCGACACCGGTCATTGAACCGGAATTGTCACCATTTCCGCTGTTGCCATTTCCGAACATGCCAAAACCATAATTATAATTGTAGTTATTCGGCATCTTGAAAGTTGCCTGAACACCGACAACCGATGGTGCTACTTTCTTAACAATGTCGCTGATAGACATTGCATTTGTACCGGATGCCAATTCAATCCAGCTTTTTGCAGCATCGCCCTTTACAGTTGTGCTCTGTGCTTTGCTGCTGCTGTCCTGTGTTGTGGTATTGGCTGTGGTATCGGTAGAATCCGAAGCAGAAGTACTGCTTTCTGCTGTTACCAGCTTGTTGGAATTATGAACGCCATTATAAATACCAATCGAACCAACCGAAACAATTGCCATCGCTGCAACAAATGCAACCGCTTTCATCCAGAAGTGATTCTTTTTCTTCGGCGGTTTGCCGCTGCCGGATGCCTGTACTGGTGCATTCGGATTGGAATAATAATTGACGTAGCTGTAACCCTGCTGCTGGGATTGTGTATCAGAGGAAGTATTTCCAGTATATCCTGTGCTCTGGTTGGTACTACTATTAGTAGTGTAACCATAACCAGTCGGTGTGGTGCTGCCATACCGATTTGCTGCTCCATAAGTTGTACCAGAAGCAGTGCGATTGGTTTCTGCTGTATGATTAGCAGCGGTGCCGCCCGTTGCAGCAGATGTGCTATAAGGATTTTGATTGGTCACAGTGGATTCTGGCTGTTTCGGCTCAGAAGCTGCTGTGTTATTCGATTCATTTTTCATCATGTCCTGTTCCCGTTCATACATAAGAATCTTCCTTTCTATTGAAAACCGCTGCTGTTCTGCATCGGTCTGTCTTGTTCTTTGCTCTATGGTTAATATTATACGCTGGAATGTGATAACTTTATGATAGTAGACGGAAAACATCGTTAAACACAGATGGATTCTATTTTTCACAGTTTTTCACAAAAAAAACCGCTCGATTTTGCGATACTTTTCCGCAAAACCGAACGGTTTTCGTTCTAATTCAGGCTATTTTTATCAGCTGAAAGACGGTGTCTGTCCAGAAGCCTGCTTTGCATAATAAGTCAGAATGCCAACGGCATCGGCAACATCTATCACACCATCTTTGTTGACATCTGCTTTGCCTTTCTGTGCATCACTAAACTGTCCCTCATTTCCTGCTGCAACACGTGCATATTCCGTCAGAACAGCGACTGCATCCGGAACATCAACCTTTCCATCGCCATCAACATCGCCAGCGGTATTGGTAACAGTTGGGAAATAGCCGCTATCAATCAGCAAATTGGCAATGGCTTCCTGACCGGCAACCGTCGGGTGCACGTCTGCATTTGCAATATTGACATTTGTCCATGCATGATGCAGGAATGCACTATAAACATCTGCCAGATAAATCTCTCCATTCTGAGCATGTGCCTGTAAATTCTGGTTCAAACCAACTGGAATATACTCTCCATTGGAACTTCCGTTCAGATACTGATACATCTGCCCACCAGAAAATGCACTTAACATAGAAAGTGCATTGCTAGACAAGCCTGTATCATCCTGGTCAACACTCAATGGGTCATAAACCGTCTGGAATACCAGCTTTGCATGACTGTTCGTGCTCTTCAGCTGTAAAATAATGCTGTCGATGTTGGTATTTGCATTGGCAACTGCAGTCGGCATATTGGCTCTCAAATACTTCTGGAATGCAATTTGATTATCCTTGATGGCATTTGCCAAGTCATAAACATTGTCATAATCGTCTACTTTCACCACATCATTATTCAGAACCGGCTGCAAAATATCGTTTGCTCCGATGGTGACAACAATGACATCTGCTCCAGCAACCGCTCCTTGCATGGTACTATCCCCCTGCAACGACTGAAGCAATTCCGAAGAAGTCGTTCCATCCTTTGCAAGGTTGGTGACTTTCTGGTTCATGTGCTGTTCCAGAATGGAAACATAAGCCTTGCTGGAATCCTCCAGACCATAACCCGTGCTGATGCTATCCCCCAGTACGACAACACTGTACGGGGCAACGTCATCTGCTGCGGAAACGGTCGGCATTGGCATGGTCATTGCTGCGATGGTCAGCATGGCAGCAGCGGCGATGGCTCTTCCTGTTTTTCTATTTTTCATGAATTTTCATCCTTTCTAATATGTCGGTTGGTTGTACTTGCATTATAACATATGCAGCGAAGACTGTCAAGAGAAACTTATTTTAGCAAGCAGTCAGAAATCAAAAAATGTTTTTCTGTATTGGTTGCAAGCAACGAGCCGCAGGCGAATAAAAAGTTTTTTGATCCAACAATTTTTCAAAAATGTTGGCGAGGTTCAGGGCGAG
>ERZ1106951.608-NODE-608-length-35454-cov-3.280460_pt1 | contig 35454 bp, 30 predicted proteins | sample MGYA00403676_ERZ1106951 | MGnify/ENA primary metagenome ERZ1106951 (study PRJEB35170, sample SAMEA104062398) | human gut metagenome | biome: human gut; feature: human-associated habitat; material: faeces | place: Denmark | collected 2012-04-23 ...
TCCCATTAGAGACCCCTGTTACCTTGACGGTAGCAGGGGTTTCGTCTTTTCTGGCGTTGACCTTTCTGGAAAATTCTTCACCATTTTCCCTCTAGCTTCTCCGAAGCTTTTCACTTAAACGTTCTACAATGGTGAGAACAGTTTAAAAAATTGATTTGAATTACCACAAAACTATGGCAGATTCTCTTTTTGGTGACGATGAAGTCCTGACACCTAAGAAGGCGACTCCCACTGCAAAACAGACAGTGGTGACCCCAGCGACTCAGCCTCTAGCGGAGCGTATGCGCCCGCAGACGCTCGACGAAGTCATTGGGCAGACACATCTCTTGGGCCCAGGCGCTCCCTTGCGTGTAGCCTTTGAAAATCATCGCCCACATTCGATGATTCTTTGGGGACCTCCTGGCGTTGGCAAAACGACTCTAGCGCGTTTGATGGCTAGTGCCTTTGATATGCCTTTCCTCGCGATTTCTGCGGTGCTGAGCGGCGTTAAAGACATTCGTGATGCCGTGGAACAAGCTCAGCACATAATGCAGCTCACGGGTAAATCGACCCTTCTCTTTGTGGACGAAGTGCACCGCTTTAATAAGAGCCAGCAAGACGCCTTTTTACCTCACGTAGAATCGGGTCTCTTTATCTTTGTGGGTGCAACCACAGAGAACCCCTCTTTTGAATGCGTGAGCGCGCTTTTGAGCCGTGCAACGGTCTACCAGCTCCAGAGTTTGTCCGCTGAAGAGGCGAAGACGCTTCTTGAGCGCACGATGATGAAGGAGTTCCCCTCACTCATCATGAACGATGAAGCGAAGGAAATCTTGATTCAGTTGGCGGATGGGGACGCTCGTCGTCTTTTGAACGCTCTGGACGTTACCTGCACGATGGCCAAAGAGCGTCAGATTGATGAGATCGATGCAGAGTTCTTGCGCAAAACAACGCCTGCTACGCTTCGTCGCTTTGATAAAGGGGGAGACAACTTCTACGACCAGATTAGTGCAATGCACAAGTCGGTTCGTGGTTCTGACCCCGATGCGGCGCTCTATTGGATGGTGCGTATGTTGGACGGCGGTGCGGATCCTCTTTATATCGCCCGTCGTATTCAGCGTATGGCCATTGAAGATATTTCGCTCGCAGATCCTCGCGCTCTGCAGATTGCCGTGGATGCTGCAATGGTCTTTGAACGTTTAGGTTCTCCAGAAGGCGAATTAGCGCTTGCACAAGCCGTGGTGTACCTCGCCTGTGCTCCAAAGAGTAATGCTGTTTATAACGCCTATAACGAGGTGAGAAGCTTCGTGAAGAAGGATCAAACGCGTCCTGTGCCCATGCACTTACGTAACGCTCCGACAAAGCTCATGAAAGAGTTGGGCTACAGTCAAGGCTACCGCTACGCACACGATGAGCCTGAAGCCTTTGCCGCAGGGGAAACTTATCTTCCTGAAGGCCTTGAAGGCAAGAGCTGGTACCACCCAACGGATCGCGGCTTAGAGATCAAGATCCGTGAAAAGCTTCAACACTTGAAAGAACTCAATGAAGAGGCTATTCGTCAAGGTAAAGGTCGCAAACGCGGTCAAGGTAAACAGGTTTAGGGGAAAATAACAGTGGAAGTGCGCAGCGCATTCAGATATTTGCTTCGCACTTCCTTTAACAGGTCTTACTGAACTTCAAACTTGTAGAAGCCTTGTTCAATTTGGATACGCGTACGGTCAGCCGTGGGGCGGTCTGGGATAGTATTGCGTAAACGAACAAAGTGTCGACAAGCTTCCGGTTTCGTTTGATCTCCGATTTGTCGCATCTTCTGTACCACTGGTAAGAATTGACTGACAGGAATTTCTTTACCAAAGACATCTTGAAGTTCTTGCACTGGGGCTAGCTCTGCCGCCTTCGAAGCAAATTCTTCAGACCACCCTCGTTCAACGATCAGCTTGTCATCAGGCAAGAGAGTGACGTTGAAAATATAGCCAGGTTTATTATTTTTGGTCAGCCAGCATGGCGGATTGTCTAGACCTGCACGTCGCTTATAGAAAGCGTTACTGGCCAAACAAGTCTGTAGGTTACTTTCTAGAGTCTTACTATCAGCTAGCTGTTCTTCTAAAGCTTGCATTTGTTGCTCAAGAGACTTTTTCTCTGCAGTAAGCGCTTTGATACGGTCAGCAAGTTCCCCTTCAAACGCAGGGCGTTCGCCCTGAGCAATCAAAGAAGCCGTGTTGAGCAGATCATTGGCAAATTGTTTGAAATCCTGTCCATCTTTCTTATGGGCATTCCACTGCTCAACAACTTTTCGACCAATATCAATAGCTTTTGCGGCGTCGTCTTTGGAAATTTTTCCAATAACGGATACGCACTTATTGCAAGGCATCATAGGGTCAACAGGGTCGTCTTCGTCTGGACGACAAATACCCCCATACTGAGTGATACGAGTGAGAGCTTCCTTCATTTCAATTAATTTTTGCTCTTGTCGGACTATAGTTTCGTGTTGCTGGTTTAACTCGTCAGCGTTATGCATCAACTTGATGCCTAGCAAAAGAACCAAGAGCAAAATTAATGTAAAGGCAATCTCCGTGATGGAGACCTGAAAAACACTGTCTTTTTTCTCGGACATATTATCTGTCCTTACGACGGCCAAAGCCTGTAAGTTTCTTCAAGAAGGAGCCTGGAGCGTTATCTACAATAGCGTATTCCAAATCGCCCAAAGAACGAGAGAGCTGGTTGAGCTTATTGTTAAGGGCGTCGATTTGCTGAACCAATTGAGGAGAGTTAGGCTCAGCCATCTTACTGTCAATAGACTTAACGCTTTGGCAGAAGCTATCCATGGCCGCTTGAGATTGAAGCAACGAATTGTTGAGAAGCGCCACTTTGTCAGCTACAGCCTTGCTATCAACTGCATCATTGATGGTCCCTAAATGACGAGAGAGCACCTGAAGTTCTTGTTCCATCTGCAAGGAGAGCTTCTTGAGAGATTCATCAAAAACAACGTTGTAATTGTCGCTCGACTGAACAACTTTTTGAGTCAAGGCATCGAGCTTCGTTGCCAACGTGTTAAGAGTGCTCAACAAGTTGTCATGGTTGTCGAGCTTCAAGGAGTTGGCCAATTCTTCAGAGGCTCGGGTGATAACTTGACTACCATCGGCCAAAGCTTGAGAGAGCACTTGAGAATTCTTTTCTGCAGTTGCTTTAACCGCATCGGAAATAGCCTGCAACGAGCTTTCTGTTTTAGAAAGCAAGGATTGCACACCTTCTTCGGTTTTAGCAAGAGTCGATTGCATGCCGTTTTCCAAAAGCTGGAATTTTTCATTCATGGAGTCATTGAGGTGAGCGTCGGCCTTTTCAAAGAACTCTTTAATTTGCTGTGCTTGCAAATCCGTTTCGCTAGCAAGGTGTGCTTCCATCTTTTCATAGAATTCGCTAATTTGCTGCGCTTGCGAGTTCATTTCATTAGTGAGACGGGCGGAAGTAAGAAGTACTTCTCCTCGCAGTTTATCCATCCCATCAAAAGCTTCTCGCATTTTGTCATTAAGAAGCTTGAAGTTATGGAGGCTAGCAGAGATAACGACTTCTACACCATCATCGACGGAAACATCCACTGGACGCTCAATGGGTTTGGATTCCTCTTCCTCGGTGGACTTTTCAGCAGATTCGGATTTTTCTCCAGCTTGGTCGCTACCCTTAAGTCCCAAGATTTTAGCGGCAGATTTTTCATTTTCCCCGCTAAATGTGACTAAGTACACACGCATAGCCATCCCGAGCAGTGTAGTCACCATGGCTGCAGCAAAACGGATGGCGATGTCTTGAAGATTAAAAGTTTCAGATCGAAGATCTGCCATTGCCAAAATAATGGAAGTGATGGTAAAGAGGAAACCGAGATAGTAGCAACTGTCTCCATAGCTGAGACGTTCCTCGCGAGGCGAGTGTCGGGTGACATTCCATCCATATACCATGTAAATCAGCATGACGGCGAGTGGAATATAAAAACCCAGTACCCATGGCTGATGAAATTCCCAAGCTAAAAAACTAGAAGAGATTTTGATAGCAAGGGTAAAAATGAAGGCGTGTTTGAGCTGCATAATTTTGTTTTTTGTCTAGTTATTTGCCAAGAGGAATGACGGATTCAACCGTAGCCCCAGTGCTACGGAAATAGTCACGCCAAAAAGTCACATTATTTTGCCCTTGAAATTTGGGGTTATTGACGAAATAGTACAAGTCGACCGATGCCCCGTTGAGCATGGTCTTGACCTGAGCTGCGTACGCTGTTCCTTTGAACGCTGCAAATGAAGGCTTCGTTTGATAAAGCGAAAAGCCTGGTGTGTGATGCAACATGTCAGAGAAGATAATAAGTCGCGTCTCTGGTGTAGCCCATTTTTGCATAGAGTTGACAGACACAGACTGCACCACTTCCATAATAGGAGAGGACTTGGCTGGTTCGTTCTTCTCAGTGATTTGACTAATCAAATTTGACAGAGGAGCCTTGAAGAAAGTTTCAAAACGACGTTTCAGCTTACGTTCATTTTCGGTAAATTGATTAGCGTGGGAGCCATCGCGAATTTTGCATGCCTCAAAAACGGGCTTACGACTGGTCGAGAAATCCTCAGTAATGGTGTAAATAGAGAGGAGGGAACCTTCAGTCAGTTCATTGTTAACCAGATTTTTTAAAGCCACTTTGAGGGAGTCGCTTTGGATCGGCGTCAAAGTATCAGTTTCATCCACAATGACCACCATTTGGGAGTGAGGACTAATTTGTCCATCCACAATAGGGCAGCCTGTTACTGGATCAAACTCATTTTTATCCCCAGACACAAAAAAATATATTCCCACGCCAAGTACGACCACAGCAATGGATGCAATAACGATACCTAGAATCCAAGTATTGCGTTCCGTGACGTCATCTTCAGCAGAATAAAGAGTCATTCCAAGTTCCTCGACATAATCAATTTAGTTGAGACTTAACTAATGAAAAACAAATAAAAGAAGTGGCTGCCTAAGCGTTAGTTTCGCTTAGGGCATGGAGCAATTCAGCCTGCTGATCTGCGTCGAGAATGCCAAGTTGTTTAACATTCATCTTTAAGATTTTTTGATGCAATTCAGGCGCTTTTAGCGCGGTGGCTTTTACTTGCTCTTCGACTTCTTTGATACGCGAATTATCTTCTTCGAGGCTCGAAGTATTGATTTTCGTGTCAAAAATGAATGTGCGGTCATCTCTATAGAAAGCTGGAGCTGGCTCTGTTCTCTCTTTAACATTAGCCGAACGCATGCGTTGCAGTAAAGTTTGCGCAGTTGTTACAGCGTTATCGCAGGCGTTGTCAAATTCCAGCAAGGTTTTCTGCTTAACTTGCGCATTATCTTTGATGCTAATAATTTCATTACTGGCTTTTGCAACCAGCTCATCAATCTGCTTGAGGTATTTCTGGCGGAGATTGCCAAATCCAGTTTGTAGTCTTGCGAGGAAGAGATCCCACCTTTTTTTGCCTCTTCATATTTTGTATTTTCTTTGCTATAGCCTGGATAAGGATCTCGGAAGGTATAGCCATCGGCCGCTGCGCATGATCCCATAAATAAAGTCAAAGCCCAAAGTAGCCAACTGAGAAAATCAGTGAGAGTAAATGGAGCCTCAGAAAACGTAGTCCAAGCCACTTTAGTCGCTTCAAAAGTGTCACCAGCTTGTAGAGCATCTCGGTAGTGAGCAATAGCGAAGGCTATTACAACAGTGATGGCTATCCAGCACGCAAAAGCTATCCATCCCCCTAGCTTAAGGAGAGCATTTTTATGGTTAATATAAGGAATAAGAAATAGACCAAAAGCAAATGAAACACCTGCGTTTAGGGCGGATGCGAGCAGGGCTATACCAAAACCAGAGAGTAAGCCCCCATCCATATTTGTAGCGAAAAGACCAGCATTGATTGCCCCTTCTAAGGTAATGATCAACAGGAGAAGGGCTATTTTGAAAGCAATTCTTGCTTTGGTGAGGGGGACCACATTTCGTTCCAATAAGCCATTTTTTTCGCGAAAATTGCGGAGGGCAGTTTTTGCTGTTTTAAAACGTTGAAATTCAACGTCAATAGTTGCACGATTTTGTGAGAGCTCTCGGCTGAGTTCATGCTTGAACTGGTCAGGTAGCAAGTGGCAGGCATTTACAGCGTTCATAGCTTCATTGATGCCTTGAGAAATATATTTATCTCGACTAAGCACAATGTCAGAGGCTTCGTCGAAATAGTGTGTGGTCATTTCCTTGAAAATCTGATCAACGAGTCGTTCATCCCCAATCGAAACCGTTTCTTCAGGAGAGGGAAAGTTGTCGCGACCTTCTGCGGCGGCTTTTTCCAACAACTTATTGCTGGAAATAATGGCGTCAATGTTGATAGGAGCTAAGGGGTTGAGGGTGTCGAACGGCAACTCAACTTTGACGTTAACAGGTCTTGGGGGCGGTACATTTTTTTGTGGGAGGCAATAGCCATTCCGCCCGAAGTGTCTTTATTTAAAGGTCCAGGAAATGACATGACAGTATCACAGTAAGAGTGTAAGAAGTTGTCATATTATACGCAAAGATTATTGCAAATAGAGGATCAAAGCTTGCACTAAAGCAAGAGAAGGTGAACTAAAATTCCCCATAAAAATGGGGATGAGAGCGAAACAACAAGAGAAAAAGAATCTATGACAGCCGTGAACATTTATCCCTCTCTAGAAACATTGATATAAGAACGCGCTATGATGTTGGTTAGCTAATGCGAGTGGGTAAGTGAGCGTGGAAAGAGAAGTCAGGTTGCTGTATTGATATAATTTATCTTTAAGGCTGATTTTTATGCGTTCCTAAGTTGGTGAACGGTGCTTGAATACTCGGCTTTACTTTAGCCTGAAGAGTCAGGCAACCCACTAGGTATCAATTAACGATTGATAGTCCCCAGTTTCTTTTTTAGTTCTCTATTACTAGTAGAGGGCTCAGTTTTTCTCCCCTTATCACAAGGGCGCTAACAATAAAGGTTAAGTTCGTTATGCTCGATCCCAACATGTTAAGAAAGCAACTCCCTGAAGTGGTGGCTCGTTTGGCTACTCGCGGTTTTGTTTTCCCTGAAGAAGAATTCAAAACCTTGGAAACCGCTCGTAAGGACATCCAGGTAAAGACCGAAGAGCTCCAAGCACGCCGCAATGCGCTCTCTAAGCAGATTGGCATGGCCAAGAAGAATGGCGAAGATGCAACGGCCTTGATGGAAGAAGCCGCTCAGCTTCCTGAAAAGCTCTCCGCTCTTGAAGGCGAATTGAACGAAATCCTCGGTAAGCTCAACGACTTGATGCTTCGTATTCCGAATTTGCCACACGAAAGCGTGCCAGTTGGCAAAGACGAAACGGAAAACGTAGAAGTTCGTCGTTGGGGTACGCCGCGCTCCTTTGATTTTGAAATCAAGGATCACGTGGACGTTGGCGCTCCGCTCGGTATGGACTTTGACACGGCCGCTAAGGAATCGGGCTCGCGCTTCTGCTTTATGCGTGGTCAGATCGCTCGCTTGCACCGTGCCTTGGCACAGTTCATGCTCTATACGCACACGCATGAACACGGCTACATCGAATGCTATACGCCTTACATCGTGACGGCCTCGACCATGCAAGGTACGGGTCAATTACCGAAGTTTGAAGAAGACCTCTTTGCCGCTAAGAAGGGTGGTGCTACGGGTGAAGGCGAACAGATGTACTTGGTGCCGACCGCTGAAGTCACGTTGACGAACCAGGTCGCTGGCATGATGTTGAAAGACAAGGATCTCCCGATTCACGTGACCGCTCATACGCCTTGCTTCCGTTCTGAAGCTGGTGCTTATGGCCGTGACACGCGCGGTATGATCCGCCAGCATCAGTTTGACAAGGTGGAAATGGTCCGCATCACGCGTCCTGAAGATTCCTATCGTGAATTGGAAGAAATGACGCACAACGCCGAAATGATTCTCCAGAAGTTGGGTCTTCCTTATCGCGTGATGGCTTTGAGCACGGGCGATATGGGCTTTGGCGCAACGAAGACCTATGACTTGGAAGTCTGGCTCCCGGCACAGGATACATACCGTGAAATTTCTTCGTGCTCGAACTGCGAAGACTTCCAGGCTCGCCGTATGGGTACGCGCTACAAAGACGCTAACGGCAAGACGCACTACGTTCACACGTTGAACGGTTCTGGCTTGGCCGTGGGTCGTACGCTCGTTGCTGTGCTTGAAAATTATCAGAATGCTGATGGTTCCGTGACGGTGCCAGAAGCGTTGCGTCCGTTCATGGACGGCGTGGAAAAACTCGTTCCGTCTGAAGACGGCTTGTTTGCCCACTAAAAACACAGGAAAACTAGACAGAGAAGAGCTTGGCGAGTTTGACAAAATCGCCAAGCTTCGGTAAGATTCTTTGTCTACATTCTGTCGGAAGGATGGCAGAGAGGTCGAATGCGCCGGACTCGAAATCCGGTATACGGTTATACCGTATCGTGGGTTCAAATCCCACTCCTTCCGCCATGATCCCTGTTAGAAAGGAAAGAGAAAAGTGAACGGTTGTTCACTTTTTTATTTTCTGCTCCTCCCTTTTCTCATTAGCCAATGTGGATACGTTCCACAGGTTGCGAAGGATCCACAGCGATCGCTTTGAGACCACGCGCTTCAATACTCTTCACACTGCGTTCTGTACAAATCACCGTTGCGCCCTTAGAGAGAATTTGTCCGTCCCAAAGGACTTTTTGACCACCTACAAGCGTGGCTTTTGGTGTTTGCGTAGCGAGGTCGTAAATCGTGATGTCCGCGTCTGCTCCCATCGAAAGGTGACCTTTTTGCTGGAGCCGCAACATGCGAGCGGGGTTGAGCGAAGTTTTCTGCACGAATTCAGGAAGCGTCAAGACGCCTAACTTCACGAGTGAGAGTCCAAGCGAGAGGATGACATTGCGCGGAATACAGCCGCCATCAGTGGAGATTGCATCTACAACAAAACTGCCATCATCGCGTTTAGCTTGTGCGATCAAAATACGCGGAATGGGCGGATTCACATTAAAGCTGCCACCCACATTTGTATTGTTGGCTTCCCAATATTCGTAAGCTTTTTGCCCTGTCATCAGGTCGGAGTAGCCCCCTGCGTCATAAACAACAAAGGCTTTGCCTGCGAGAATCGCCGCCTTGACGCCTTCTCGGTCTGGCGTATAACCAAAGCGGCGCAAACAGTTGCCTGTGACTTTGGATTGAATTTGCCCATTTTCGTCGCACGTCAAGCGTGTGCCATTCATGGGCGAGATGTAGCTTTCAGAGAAAATATTCGGGTTCTTCTTGAGAAGGTCAATGGCGAGTTGGGCTTCTTCAATCTCGTCCTTAATTGCGCCACGGCAGTACGCATTAATATGCGCTAAGTGAAGGGGGTAGCCGTTAGCCATTTCAACCGCCTCTTGCATGCCTTCAATATTGGAGCCGTGCGCACTGGTGCCCGCATGCCAAGCAATATAGGCGCGGCGCTCAAGCGCAGTTTCTATCAAAGTGGCAGAGACTTCTGGCGTAAGAGGATAGTGGCCACCCAAAAGCTTCACCCCGAGCGCACCATTGTCAAGAGAGCGATCAATCAACTCAACCATTTCGGCCTTACTAGGCGTATTTGTTTTAAAGGTGAAAGGCGGGGAGGCAAATTGCAAAATCGCCATGTTGATCCCGACCCCATACTCTGGGACATTGTCGAGAATGTCATCTAAGGGACCTGCCATATCGAGGCAAGTCGTGACGCCATTCATGGCGAGCATTCTGGGACCAAAGGGAGAACCCCACATAGAGCCCAAATGCACGTGGCTGTCGATGATGCCAGGTTGGAGCACGTAGCCCGTGAAATCCACCGTTTCGTGAGCAGGGACGTCAAGCGAAGCGCCAAGCGCCGCAATCTTGTCCTCGGCAATCGCCACATCGGCGACCTGATTAATGCCGTTTAAAGGATCGACCACATGAGCGCCGCGCAAAAGTAGATCAAACATCACTTATCCTCCTTTCAGTCATTTGATGCCACGCTTTTGAGTCTAACGCAATTTTTTCAAAGGCTGTAAGAGGGAAAACAAGGAGGTGCAGAATCTCCGTTCTCACTTGCACTTTCAGGCTAGCTGTGCGAGAATCGAGCCTCTTCTTTGAAAGAAGTCCTTTTGCTCACTGGTCACATTTCGCATTGCATTTCTTGAGCTCAGAATGACCCGATAGAGTGTCAAGTTTTCGTACAATACAACGGACTTCTTCCTTCCTATTGCACTTTTGGTTGAACAATCCTTATGCCTGATTTCATTCATGTGGTTGTGGAGACCGCTCTATTGAGCGCGAAAAAACCATTAGCGGTGCGCGACTTGCGTCGTCTCTTTGACGACCGCTATAGCGCTAAAGAAGTCAAAGAGGCATTGGGTGAACTTCAGACCGAGTGGCAAGAGCGCGGTTTGCGCCTTGTGGAATTGGGAACAGGGTGGCGCTTTCAGACTGCTCCAGAAATGGGGCGCTATTTAAGCCGCCTAGAAGAAGAGCGTCCCGTGCGCTATTCGCGTGCTGCACTTGAAGTGCTCGCGATTATTGCCTACCGACAACCAGTGACGCGCGGTGATATTGAAGAAATTCGCGGTGTGGCTGTGAACACCAATGTGCTACGCCAGTTTGAAGAGCGTGGTTGGGTGGAAACACTGGGCTACCGTGAAACGCCAGGGCGTCCCGCACTCTTGGGGACGACTCGACAGTTTTTAAATGATCTGGGTATCAAAAGTTTGGATGAGTTGCCGGCAATGCCAGAGAGCCCAGAACCAGATTTTCCGCTCACTAGTATGGGAACACTTTTTGCTGAAGATGAGCCCGATGATGAAGCCTCAGAAGAGGAAAGTGCTAGTGACAATTTGATGCTCCCGAAGGAGACAGACGTTGAAGACAAATAATAATGGCCGTGGTCGTGATCGCTATGCCACGGAAAAGAAACGTACCCTATTTCGCCGTCCACAAAAGCGTGTGGAGAACACTTACGCTGGTGAGCGTGCTCGTTTGAGCACCCCGCGTGAAGTGTTTGAAGAAATGGCTGATGATGAAAACTTTGCTGGTTTTTCTGATCGCCCCTTAGCGCTTGAAATTATCGACCGTGCACGTAACGCCAAACAGGCTGATCTGCCGACTGAAAAGTTGCAGAAAGTCTTGGCTGAAGCTGGCATGGGCTCTCGCCGTGCGATGGAAGAATTGATCCAAATGGGTGTGGTGACGATTAATGGTCGCACCGCCACGTTGGGGGATCGTGTGAGCGCAGCTGACATGATTCGTGTGGAAGGTCGCTTGGTGCGCCGTCGCGCTGAAGTTGAAGGTGGCACGCCCCGCGTGATTCTCTACCATAAGCCTGTGGGCGAAATCGTTTCTCGCGATGACCCAGAAGGTCGTCCGAGCGTGTTCACCCAGCTTCCGCGTGTGCATGGTAGCCGTTGGGTTGCCGTGGGGCGTTTGGACTTTAACACCGAAGGCTTGTTGCTCTTTACCACCTCGGGCGCTTTGGCTAATCGCTTAATGCACCCTCGCTACGAAATCGAGCGCGAATACGCAGTGCGTGTTGTCGGCGAACTCGAAGCCGAAGATATTTTGAAGCTTCAAAATGGCGTCGAGCTCGAAGACGGCATGGCCAAGTTTGACCTTTTGACCGACGAAGGCGGCACGGGGATGAACCACTGGTACCGCGTGCAGATCAAAGAAGGGCGTAACCGCGAAGTGCGTCGCCTCTTTGAAGCAGTCAATAAGACGGTGAGCCGCTTGATCCGTATTCGCTACGGCGCGATTTCACTTCCCAAGAGTTTGGCTCGTGGACAGCGTATGGAATTGGAACCCGAACAGGTTCGCGCCTGGATGGCAGACTTAAAGAGTCAGGAAAAAGCGCTAGCTCCTCAGGCTGAAAAGAAAGCTGCTGCGAAGAAAGCTGAAAAAGCGATTGCGCGTCAGCGCTTTGCCGCCACTAACCGTGACGCCTTTGAGCGTCCCACTTATGGCCGCCGCAATGATCGCACTGAAGAGGGGACAGAAGAAAAACCGCGACGCTCTGGTAAGCGCTTTGTTGAAGGTCGCAGTGACCGCACGGGGGTGCCGATGTGGGACGCACGCGATATGAGCGATCGTCCGACACAGCGTCGCCGCACGAAGCCCGCTACAAAGGCTGAAGGCACTCGCGCTGAGGCTCCTGCTCGCAAGCGCAAACCGCGCGAATAAGACGAACAGCTTCGAGCCCCTCAATTGCAACTTTTCTCTTTAAAAATCAAAGGGAAAATGAAGAAAAAGCACTGATTTCACTTGCATTTCAGTGCTTTTTTCCATACAATCACGGCATTCCTAATCGCCTTAGGTAACCCACGCAGTTGGGTTATGCGCTTTACGAGAGTGGCAAACTGAGTAAAGGGCACGAGGTGGAATGAAGTTCAAGCAACAGAATTGATGCGTCGTCTTTCGAAAGAAAAAAACGCTCTGTTGTTACCCTGTGGGTGCTGCTCTCCCTTGCTGGTCTTTCAAGACTAGCCATAGAGCGCATCGACGATAGAGGGTTAATGAATGGGCGTTTGCCCATTTTTTTTGGTTTTGGGGTTCTCCTCAAGAGACAGAAACTCGAGTACGAGTCACACCTTTAGAGCGACCGAACGCCCTAACATCTACAATGCCATCCCTAAGAAAAACAGCTTCTACTAAAAGGAAACTGCCCAATGTCCTATTCTGGAGCCTTAAATGAGCTCGTCGAACCTACCGTAACTGGTATGGGATACGAATTTGTGGATTGTGAACGTCTTGCCCGTGGGCTTGTGCGTGTCACGATTGACACTCTCGCCGAAGGTGGTATTTCACTGGAAGATTGCGAACGAGTGAGTGATCAGCTCTCGCATCTCTTCACGGTGGAAGAGGTTGCCTATGAACGCTTGGAAGTGTCTTCCCCTGGTGTGGAACGCCCTTTAAAGCGTGCCCAAGACTGGAAGCGTTTTGCCGATAGCTTGGCTCATGTGGAACTCTACGCGCCGATGATGGCCGAAGGTTTCCCAGAGGCAGGTCGTCGTAAACTCGAAGGCCGCATTGTTGGTATTGAAGGAGAGCCGGGAGAAGAGCAAATTACCTTTGACTACTTTGAAGTCAATATTGCTCGTACGCCAGGTGTGGCTGCACTGCGCAATCGCAAGAAAAAAACAGTGCCTGCGGATCCGATTCGTGTGACCTTCGCTTTGAGCGCTGTGGACCACGCAAACCTTATTGCTGAATTGAATTTTAAGGGGTAACCCACAAATGAATAGTCGTGAGATGCTTGACCTCGTCGAAGTGTTGGCGAGCGAAAAAAACGTTGAAAAAGATGTCGTCTTTGGTGTGTTGGAATTGGCTTTGGCTAGCGCCTTGAAGAAGTCCCAGTTCCCTGGTGAAGACGCTGACGTGGTGGTGCACGTCGACCGCGTGACGGGCGAATTCAAAGCCCACCGCCGTTGGTTGGTGGTGCCCGACGATGCTGGTCTTCAGGAACCTGACCGTCAGGAAATGCTCTCTGACGTGATCGATGACAATCCTGGTATTGAACCCGGTAACTACATCGAACGCGAAATCGAAGTGATCGACGTTGATACCACGGGTCGCCGTTTTGCTCAGGACGCTAAGCAGGTTATCCTCCAGCGTTTGCGCGATGCGGAACGTGACCAGATTTTGAAGGAATTCTTGGCTCGTAATGAAAGCATCGTGACGGGTACGATTAAGCGTATCGACAAGAACGAAGCTATCGTGGAAATCGGTCGCTTGGAAGCTCGCTTGCCGCGCAGCCAGATGATTCCGCGTGAAAACTTCCGCAACGGTGACCGTGTGCGCGCCTATGTGGACCATGTGGCTGAATTGAATAAGGGCCGCCAGGTGATTCTTTCCCGTACGTCGCCTGAATTCTTGAAGAAGCTCTTTGAATTGGAAGTGCCTGAAATCGAAGAAGGCCTCCTTGAAATCAAGTCTGCTGCTCGTGACTCTGGCATGCGTGCCAAGATTGCCGTCTTCGCTAAGGACCGTCGTATTGATCCGATCGGTACCTGCGTGGGAATGCGTGGCTCTCGCGTGAACGCCGTGACGAACGAATTGGCTGGCGAACGCGTTGACATTGTGCCTTGGAACGAAGATCCTGCCCAGTTCGTGGTGGGCGCTTTGGAACCCGCGAAGGTGCAGTCGATTGTGATGATCGAAGAGCAGCACACCATGGAAGTTGTAGTGGGTGAAGATAACCTCGCTGTGGCAATCGGTCGCGGTGGTCAGAATGTGCGTTTGGCTTCTGACTTGACCGGTTGGCAGATCAACATCATGACGGAAGCGGAAGCTAACGAAAAGCGTGATGAAGAAGTTGCCAAGATCCGCGTGGAATTCATGTCGAAGTTGGATATCGATGAAGATGCTGCTGATGTGCTCATCAGCGAAGGCTTCTCCTCGATTGAAGAAATCGCTTACGTGCCGGAAAAAGAACTCTATGCGATCGAAGCCTTTGATAAGGAAACGATTGACGAGTTGCGTAACCGCGCACGCAATAAGTTGCTCGCCGATGCTATTACTCGCGAAGAAAACTTGCGTAAGGCCGAAGAGCCGTTGTTGACCTTGGAAGGCATGGACAACGATTTGGCTAGCAAGTTGGTGAGCCACGACGTCAAGACGCTTGACGATTTGGCTGAATTGGCCACGGACGACGTGGTGGAAATGACGGGTATTGACGCTGAACGCGCCTCTAAGCTCATCATGGCCGCTCGCGAACACTGGTTCGAAAACGAATCGGATGAAGAAAAGTAAAACCTTTTCATAAAGCTCTGTGAAAACGTGAGCGAAGGAATACCTATCTTCGCTCATCTGAATAATCTAGCCGGCCTCGGGCCGGTTTAGGGGAAAGTTGAAACAGAGTTGATGGAGTCCCAATGAGGATTTCTCCTCTCTTTCCCCTAAAACTTGCCCAACGGCAACAAAACAGCACTCTCTGAGGGATACTCGTGAAGGGTGCGAAGGAGTAAAAATATTTATGGCTAGCAAAACAGTCAGCGAATTTGCCCAAGAACTTAAAGTGACGGCTAAGACCCTCCTGGCCCAATTGAAGGCAGCTGGGGTCACAAAGCACAGTGAAACCGACGAATTGAGCGAAAGTGATAAAACTCGCCTTTTGAATAGTCTTCGTCAGGAACGCACTGACCAGCCCCACCGCAAGATTTTGGTCACTCGCAAAGAAAACACCGTGGTGCAGCAGCATGACGGCCAGGGTCGTGCTCGTTCGATCCCTGTGGAAGTCCGCCGCACTCGCGTGTTCGTGAAGAACCCTCAGTTGATGGCTGAGGAAGCCGCTAAATTGCAGCAGGAAGCTCGCGCCGCTGCTGAAGAAGCTTCTCGTCGCGAAGCGGAAGAACGCACTCAACGTGAAGCCGCTGAAAAGGCTGCTCGTGAAGAAGCGGAACGCCGCGCTGCTGAAGAAGCTCGCGCTCGTGAAGCTGAAGCCCGTGCCCGCGAAGAAGCAGAACGTCAGGCCGCTCAGGAACGCGCTGAAGCCGCTTGCCGTGAAGCCGAAGAAGCTCGTGCTCGCGAAGAAGCCTTGAAGCAGGAAGCTAGCGACAACGAAGCCGCCATTAAGGCTGCTCGTCGTGAAGCGGAAAAAGCCAAGCTCGAAGCGGAAGTGGCTGCTGCAACGGCAAAACGCATGAAAGATCAGGCAGAAGCAGAGGCTGAAGAAGCCGCTCGTGAAGCTGCCCGTCGTCAGGCTGAAGAAGAAGCCCGCAATATTCGCGAAATGATGACGCGTCGCTCCAATGTGATGACCGCCAAGAAGGCTAAGCCTGCTCAGGCTGAAAAGAAGGCCGAAGGCAATCATCAGAACGCTTCTAAGGGCGAGAACAACAATAATCAGCGTCGTGACGGCAATCGTGATGGTAATCGCGATGGCAACAAGCGTAACGACCGTAACGACCGTAATGATCGCAGCAACGATCGCAAGAATGATCGCTCTGGCAACAATAACGAACGCCATAACGATCGTAAGAACGATCGCAACAATGAGAAGAAGGGTAGCAACAAGGGGAATAAACCTCAGCGCCAGAACCAGCCTCAGCAGTTCGATCCGATGATGGACGCGCCGAACGAAAAGAAGGGTCATCCTTCCGATAAGAAGAAGGGTGGCAATCGTGATCGTTGGGGTGACGATAACCAGCAGCATCGTCGTACGATTAAGACGCGTGGCGAGGATGATAGTGGCGAAAACGTGTGGCGTACCGCCCGCGGTCGTCGCAGCCAGGATTGCAATCGTCACAATGAACCAGCTCCGCAGCAGGCTCAGGAACCCGTGGTGCGCGATGTGGAAGTGCCAGAAAACATCAGCGTGGCTGATTTGTCCCACAAGATGGCTATTAAGGCCACTGAAGTGATCAAGACCTTGATGAAGCAGGGCTTGATGGTGACGATCAACCAGATGTTGGATCAGGAAACCGCCATGCTTGTCGTGGAAGAAATGGGTCACCATGCTATCGCTGCTAAACCCGCTGATCCGGAAGCTGAGTTGAATGAACTCCATGAAAACAATCATGAAGCGCTCCCGCGTCCGCCGGTGGTGACGATCATGGGTCACGTTGACCATGGTAAAACGTCGCTCCTTGACTACATCCGTCGTGCTAAGGTTGCCGCTGGTGAAGCCGGTGGTATTACCCAGCATATTGGTGCTTATCACGTCAAGACGCCGCGCGGTATTGTGACCTTCTTGGATACCCCGGGTCACGAAGCCTTTACGGCTATGCGTGCTCGTGGTGCTCAGTCGACCGACATCGTGATTTTGGTGGTGGCGGCTGACGACGGCGTGATGCCGCAGACGAAGGAAGCTATCGCTCACGCTCGCGCTGCTAATGTGCCGCTCGTTGTGGCCATTAACAAGATTGATAAGCCCGAAGCCAATCCCGAACGCGTCAAGCAGGAATTGGTGGCCAACAATGTGATGCCAGAAGACTGGGGTGGAGACGTTCCGTTCTGCCCGGTCTCTGCTAAGAGTGGTCAGGGTATTGACGAGTTGCTCGAAAACGTGCTCCTTCAAGCTGAAATGCTTGAATTGAAGGCACCGAAGGAAGGTCCGGCTCGCGGTATCGTGATCGAATCGCGTTTGGACAAGGGTCGTGGTCCTGTGGCTTCACTCTTGGTGCAGTCCGGTACGCTCCATCGTGGTGACGTGGTCTTGGTCGGTAACGAATTCGGCCGTGTGCGCGCCATGATTAACGAATTGGGTAAGGCTGTGCAGTCGGCTGGTCCTTCTATCCCGGTGGAAATCCAGGGTCTCTCTGGGGTGCCTGCCGCTGGTGAAGAAATGATTGTGCTCGAAGACGAACGTAAGGCTCGCGAAATCGCTTCTTACCGTCAGAGCAAGTCTCGTGACCAGAAGCTCGATAAGCAGCATGCTGCTAGCTTGAGTAACCTCTTTAGCGATGCCAACTCTGGCAGCGTGAAGACGCTCTCCTTGATCATCAAGGCTGACGTTCAGGGTTCGCAGGAAGCGCTTATCCACGCCTTGACGCAGTTGAGTAACGACGAGGTTCGCGTGCAGGTGGTTCACTCCGCTGTGGGTGGCATCTCTGAAAGTGACGTGAACTTGGCTGTGGCCTCTCAGGCTGTGATCATCGGCTTTAACGTGCGTGCTGACGCTCAGGCCCGTAAGGCCGCGGAAACCGATGGCATCGACATTCGCTACTACAACATCATCTACGATGCTGTGGACGATGTGAAGGCTGCTTTGAGCGGCATGTTGAAGCCAGAACTTCGCGAAACCAATTTGGGTCTCGTGGAAATTCGTCAGATCATCCGCGTCCCGAAGGTTGGCAACATTGCTGGTTGCCGTGTGACCGAAGGTCTTGTCCGCCGCAACGCCTCTGTGCGCTTGCTCCGTGACAATGTGGTGATTTGGACAGGCGAATTGGCTAGCTTGAAGCACTTCAAGGACGACGTCCGCGAAGTGAAGGCTGGTCAGGAATGCGGTCTCTCGTTGAAGGGCTACGATGACATTCGTGTCAACGATCAGCTCGAAGTCTTCGAGGTGACGGAAATCGCTCGTACGCTCGATTAATTAACGAGTAAGAGAGTTAACTCAGTGCTTTCGCGAGAGGGCACTGAGTTCGCCTTTTTTTTAAAGGCATTGATATTTAGGAATAAACAGACATCATGGCACAGAAGAAAAATGGTCGCTCCTTGCGAGTGGCTGATCAAATCGCCAAAGATTTGGCGATGTTGATCCCTAAAGAAGTGCGTGATCCTCGTGTTGGTCTCGTGACGATTACTGGGTGTGATATCACGCCCGACTATGCGCATGCCCGCGTGTACTTTACCGTGTTGGGCTCGGATAGTGAACGTTGCGAAGAAGGGCTCAATGCTGCTGCAGGGATGCTCAGAAACCATCTCTTTAAGCAATACAGCATTCACACTGTGCCCACATTGCATTTCGTGCATGACGACAGTGTTCGTCGTGGCTTTGAAATGGATCAGCTCATCCGCGAAGCGATGGCTGATACGCCAGAGGAGCGCTAAGCGTGGGAAAACGCGGAGATTTGATCGATGGTGTTCTGCTTTTGGATAAACCGCAGGGCATGAGCTCGAACGGGGCAATGCAAAAAGCGCGCCGTTTGCTCAACGCCCAGAAAGTGGGACACACTGGGACGCTCGATCCCATGGCTACCGGTCTTTTGCCGTTGTGCTTTGGAAACGCTAGTAAATTTTCTGCCGACCTGCTCCATGCAGATAAAGCTTATGAAGCTCGCGTGAAGTTGGGCGTCACAACCGATACGGGTGATGCTGAAGGAACCCCCTTGGTTACCCGCGCAGTGACGGTCAGTTTTGCCGACATTGAAGAAGTGGCAAAGCGTTTTCAGGGCACCATCGCCCAAGTTCCCCCGATGTATTCCGCTTTGAAGCGAAACGGGGAAAAGCTCTATGAAATTGCTCGTCGAGGCGAAGTGGTGGAGCGTGAGGCTCGTCAGGTCACGATTCATGAATTGGTTGTGAAGGATTTTGACGGTGAAAGCTTTACTATGATTGCCCGCGTGAGCAAAGGAACCTATATTCGCGTCCTGGCCGAAGACATTGGCGAGGCTCTAGGATGCGGCGCACATCTCATTGCGTTACGCAGAACAATGGTTGGGGGGTTAACTATTGAGAATGCGGTGACGCTGGAGAGTTTAGAGGCGTGTGAGTCTTTGGATGAAGCACGCCAGAAATTGGCGCCAGTCGATACGCTGTTGCAGTCGTTACCTGTGGTGGTTCTTAGTCGCACCGAAGCAGAACGATTCATGCATGGCCAGAGACTGGCAATGGGGTTAACTATTCGCGGTTGTGCCCGCGTATACGGCCCAGAAGAAAACTTGTTGGGGATTGCTCAGGTCAATGACCGCGGTGTTCTTCAACCTGAACGTCTTATTGCACATTAACCGAGAAAATTCATGACTCGAGCGATTCGAAATATTGCCATTATTGCCCACGTTGACCATGGTAAAACCACGATGGTTGACCGTTTGCTTCAATGCGCTGGTACCTTCCGCGACAATCAGCAGGTTGCTGAACGCGTGATGGACTCTAACGACTTGGAACGTGAACGCGGCATTACGATTTTGTCCAAGAACTGCGCTGTGGAATATGAAGGCACGCACATCAATATCATTGACACCCCGGGTCACGCTGACTTCGGTGGTGAAGTGGAACGTGTGCTCTCCATGGTCGACGGTGTGTTGCTCCTTGTTGACGCTGTGGAAGGTCCGATGCCGCAGACGCGCTTTGTGACGCGTAAGGCTTTGGCTCAGGGCTTGAAGCCAATTGTTGTGGTGAACAAGATTGACCGTCCTGGTGCTCGCCCTGACTGGGTGGTGAACCAGACGTTCGACCTCTTTGACAAGTTGGGCGCCACGGAAGATCAGTTGGACTTCCCAGTGATTTACGCCTCTGCTTTGAATGGCTTTGCTGGTGAAACGACTGATGTTGAAGAATTGAAGAAGATTGGCAACATGCGTGCCATTTTCGATACGGTGATCCAGTATGTGCCTGTGCGTGACGACGATCCGGACGGCAACTTGATGCTCCAGATCTGCTCGCTCGACTACTCGAGCTACGTCGGTAAGATCGGTATCGGCCGTGTGCACCGTGGTCGTGTGCACCCGAACCAGGAAGTGGCCATTATGAATGGTCCGGACGATACGCCAAAGCGCGTCAAGATCAACCAGATTTTGAAGTTTGAAGGCTTGGATCGTAAGGTGGTGGACGAAGCTGAAGCTGGCGACATCGTGTTGGTGAACGGTATTGAAGAACTCAATATCGGTACCACGATTACCGATTTGGCTCACCCTGAAGCGCTCCCGCTCTTGAAGGTGGACGAACCCACCTTGACCATGAACTTCCAGGTGAACTCCTCCCCGCTCGCTGGTCGCGAAGGGAAGTTTGTGACTTCTCGTCAGATTCGTGAACGTCTCGAACGTGAATTGAAGTCGAACGTGGCTATGCGCGTGCGCCCCACGTCTGATGAAACCGTTTGGGAAGTTGCTGGTCGCGGTGAATTGCACTTGACGATTCTTCTTGAAAACATGCGTCGTGAAGGCTTTGAATTGGCCGTTTCTCGTCCACGCGTGCTCTTAAAGGAAGTCGACGGCGTGAAGATGGAACCCTACGAACTCTTGACGGTTGACGTTGAAGAAGAACATCAGGGTTCTGTGATGGAAGAATTGGGTCGCCGTAAGGGTGATTTGCAGGATATGCAGCCCGATGGTAAAGGCCGTGTGCGCTTGGAATACCGTATTCCTGCTCGTGGCCTGATCGGCTTCCAGAGTCTCTTCATGACGATGTGCCGTGGTACGGGTATCATGAGCCACGTCTTTGATGACTACGGTCCGATTAGTCGTGGTGACGTCGGTGAACGTCGCTCTGGCGTGATCATTTCTCAGGACGACGGTGAAGCCGTGGCCTACGCGCTCTGGAAGATTCAGGAACGTGGCCGCCTCTTCGTCTCGCCTGGCGACAAGCTCTACGAAGGGATGATCATCGGTGAACACTCTCGCGAAAACGACATCGTGGTGAACCCGATCCGCGGTAAGCAGCTCACCAACATCCGTGCTTCTGGTACCGACGAAGCTATTCGCTTGGTTCCGCCCGTGAAGTTGACGCTTGAAAGCGCTGTGGAATTCATCAATGACGATGAATTGGTGGAAATCACCCCGCATTCCATTCGCTTGCGTAAGCGCTATTTGACCGACATCGAACGTCGTCGTGCAGCTCGTGCTGTTCAGAACGAATTTGGTGAAACGGAAGAATAATGGGTAAGAAAAAAGCGGCGAATATGCCACTTGCCGAACAACCCTGTCCTTGTGGTAGTGGGCTCACGTATGGAAAATGCTGTGAGCCCCTGCATGAGGGAGAGCCGGCAGCGAGCCCCGAAGCGCTGATGCGCAGTCGCTATACGGCGTATGCGCTGAGGCTCGATGGGTTTGTGCTCGCCTCTTGGGACAAGAAAACGCGCCCTGAAGAGCTCTTTGTTGATGGTGAACCTCGTCCCAAGTGGTTCTCTCTTAAAGTGGAATCCACGAGAGTGGAGGGCGACAAAGGCTACGTCACCTTTTTAGCGAAAGCGAGAACGGCGATGGGCGTTATCACCATTCACGAAGCGAGTCGCTTCCGACGTGATGGCGAAACCTGGGTTTATGTCGACGGTGACATGATCGACTAATTTTTTCTGCGAGCCGGCCGTTTTTTCGAGCCGGCTTTCTTCTTCTTTTTGAGTGTTATGGCTATGAGTGAAACTCTCACAACACCCGCAACAAACTATTCTCCTTGGCGCTTTACCGTGGCCCCGATGCTCGACTGGACGGATCGTCACTGTCGAGTGTTTCATCGTACGTTGAGCCGCCACGCTCGCCTTTATACCGAAATGGTCACTACAGGCGCGATTTTGCATGGCGACCAAGAGCGTCTTCTGGGGTTTAACGAAGTCGAGCACCCCGTCGCCCTTCAGTTAGGGGGCTCGGATCCAGCGGACCTCGCGGCCTCGATTCGCATCGCAGAGCGCTTTGGCTACGATGAATATAACCTCAACTGTGGCTGCCCCTCGGATCGTGTGCAAAAGGGGAGTTTTGGGGCTTGCTTGATGCTTGAACCGAAGACGGTGGCGCGTGCTGTGAAAGCCATGCAAGAAGCGACCGATAAGGTCGTTACTGTAAAGCACCGCATTGGCGTAGATGATCACTCTGAGTACAGCTTTGTGCGTGACTTCGTGGGCGAAGTCTATAACGTAGGCTGCCGTGTTTTCATTGTGCATACGCGATCTGCCTGGTTAAAGGGTCTCTCACCCAAAGAAAACCGTGAAATTCCGCCGCTCAATCGTGATGTCGCTTATCAATTGAAGCGCGACTTTCCAAACGCTACCTTTGTGATCAATGGGCAAATCGATAGTTTGCCACTCGCCCAAGAGCTCATTGACGCAGGGATGGATGGCGTGATGGTGGGGCGCGCGACGTACCACAATTCTTGGCTTTTAGCCGGTGTGGATGAGGTGCTCTTTAACGATTCTTCACGCGAAATTTCTCGTAAAGCCGTGGTAGATATGATGAGTGAATACTTACTAACTTATTGTGCAGATAACCCCATGGCGGTGCGTGCCGTCGCGCGTCATATGTTGGGATTCATGCAAGGGATGCCTGGCGCACGCCAATGGCGTCGATTGCTCTCGGACCCCGCGACGCTCAAAAATGAGGGCACCAATGTGCTCCAGTTCGCGTGGAAGGAAACTTTCGCCGAGCATATGGCAGAAGACTAAAAATTCCCTTTTTAATGGCAAAAGAAAACCCCTGGCCTCTCGGAGACTAGGGGTTTCGTGTAAGTGAAGATTAACTAACTTGTTACTTCTTCTTCGCTTTGGTATTGGTCGACTTGTTCACTTTCTTCTGCACAGCGGCGCGAGCCTTGCTGTTTTTAGCAGGAAGGGTCTTCGTGGGAACGACCTTCGGAGCGTTGGCGGCATCGATTGCCTTAGCGCGACGAAGCACGTCGTTTTCGTTAGCGAGTTCCCACTTCTGGCGAAGCGGAGCGGCTTCAGCCAAAGCGACTTCAACGACCTTAGCGGCGGTTTCGTTAAAGCGATACTGGCTATCACGCACCGGGGCACCCTTGTGCCAAACGTAAACTGGCACAGCACGGGTGACCTTCTTCTTACCTTCCTGAACGAGCACTTCCGCCACACCGGTGGAGAGGTGATTACGGTTCTTTTCGGTCATCCCGAAGCTCGCGGCAGGAACATTACCTGGGAACTTGAATTCCAAAACGCGCGTACCGTTGACGCGCTTTAACTGCCAATCGGCAAGGGTCAATTCGTCGTTACGTTCGCGGCTGCAGAAAACGGTGTTTTTCTTCGCAGCGTAGAGCGAAACGCGACCAGACTGTTCTTCTTCAACGCTCTTGCCTTTAACTTTGGTGATCTTACCCTTGATCGGCTCTTTAAAGCCCATGCCCATCGGTTGAACGATGTTGCCAGGCAAGAAGCGTAAGCAGTAGGGGGTGTTACCCGCAAAGCGCTTACTGAAGTCTTCAATGGAGTTTGCGCCCGTGAAGCCCTTCAAATTCGGCACCAACACTTCGTCCTGATCAACCCAAAGGGTCATGGCGTAAGCAACGGAGCCAGCCAGGAATTTGCGCTCAGGGGAGACAAAGCTTGCCGAGAGCGTTGGCTGATTGCCACGCGTACGCAAGAAGTCACGCACGAACATGCCAGAGACGTCAAAAGCTTCGAGCTTCATGTTGATCTTCATGCTCGGGTGGTCGCCATAGGTAATGCTCAAAGAGCCATCGCGGTTGGGCGTAGCCGAAAGGATGTTTTCTGGCTTCACCGCAACGCCATCGTAGACCAAGGCCTGAGCACCCGTGCCCCAGGGAAGGCCGTGTGGAACACCCTGATCAAAGCTTTCTTTCACTAAGAAGCGATCTTTGCTGCTTTTATCCTGAGCAATATAAAGGCGCGCAGCCTTGTCGTCATCAAAGTAGTACATTCCCTGGCCAGAGAGAGCTTCCGTCGCGGAGATGCGCAAGCGAGCGGCATCGGGAAGCGCTAAAGGTGCGGCGGCACCGACGTTAGTAAATTCACTAGCGTTTGCGGGTGCGGTAGCAGACTGCAAGTTCGAGCAACCTGAGAGAAGGGCGATACTTACCGCCGTCATTGAACTCCAAACCATTTTTGGGGAGAGCAGTCGATTCATTGTCGAATCCTTTGGAAAAGAGAATTTTGAAATGTTTCCCACCAAGCACAATGCACTGTGCAAGAGAGAAAAGCAATGTTGAGTTTTTACACCAGCCTGAGCTAATCGTGCAAGTGATAAGTCGACTTACGTCAAAGGTGAGTGAAAGATTTTTGTTAGTGTTTTTTGCCTCTTCCAGATAGAGGAAAATTGCACAAAAAACAGCTTTCCCACCTGAGCAGAAAAGCTGTTTATGTGACTCACCGTGAAGAGCGAATTACTTAAGAGCTTCAAACACGCGAGCGGTGATCGTTTCGATGCTACCCAAACCCGAGATCGAGACATACTTCGGAGCGCTCTTGTCGCCAGAAGTAGCCAAGTCACGATAGAAACCAACGAGGGCTTCCGTCTGGTTGTGGTAAACCTTTAAGCGGTTCATCACGACTTCTTCGCGGTCGTCATCACGCTGGATGAGCGGATCGCCCGTCACATCGTCCTTACCTTCCACTTTGGGCGGATTGTATTTGATGTGATAGGTGCGGCCAGAGACCGGATCCACGCGGCGACCAGACATGCGTTCGACGATTTCTTCATCGGGCACCTGAATTTCGAGCACGTAGTCAATCGGAATACCTGCATCCTTCAAGGCCTGAGCCTGAGGAATCGTACGGGGGAAGCCGTCAAAGAGAGCCCCCTGAGCAGCATCAGGCTGGCTCAAGCGATCCTTGACCAAACCGATGATGATATCGTCAGAGACCAACTGGCCTTTGTCCATAATGGCTTTGGCAGCCAAACCGAGAGAGGTACCAGCCTTCACAGCGGCGCGCAACATGTCGCCAGTCGAAATCTGGGGAATACCAAACTTTTCGCAGATAAACTTGGCTTGCGTACCTTTCCCAGCACCGGGTGGCCCAATCAAAATAAGACGCATCGTGATTACTCCAATGACGATAAAAACAGAATGAAAAAAGGGTTCGCTCAACGCTGAGCGAGGCAGTGTTTCGGAAGAGGGGGATCGTTTTTTCTTCCGGGCACCCACAAAATCCATGACCTCAAGCGCTCTCCCGAGAGAAGAGACGGGCGCGATATGGACTGAATTCCCTCATTTTATACGGATTTCCCCTAATTGCCTAGAGTTGACACAATTAAAAAGGCGGAACAGAGTCCGCCTTTCCGTGTTTTTTGCCTAGTTCTTGAGGAGAATTAAAAGTTTCTCTTTTAGGCTTTTGCTTTTGCGAGCACGGCTCGCACACGATCTAAATCCTCTTGTGTGTCTACGCCAGCAGGGAGATCCGAGTCGAGAATTGCGACCACAATCTTTTTCCCGTAGTAAAGCGCACGGAGTTGCTCTAAGCTCTCAAACTTTTCAATCGGGGCTTGGGCGAGCGTCGGGAATTCCTTTAAGAAGCCTACGCGATAAGCATAGAGCCCCAAGTGATGGTAGGCTGGAACCCCTGCAGGAAGTCCTACTTCAGAAGACTTCAAATAGTCACGAGGCCAGGGCATTGGCGCACGAGAGAAGGTGAGTGCGCGACCCTTGGCATCAATCGTCACCTTCACCACATTCGGGTTTAAGAAGGATTCGACCGAGGTAATCGGGTGCGCAGCGGTTGCGATCGCACAGTCTGGGGAATCTTCAAGCAGTTTTGCCACTTGCTGAATCACTTCAATAGGCATCAAGGGCTCATCGCCCTGAACGTTTACGACAATATCGTCGTCCGAGAGTCCTAGACGCGTCACTGCTTCTGCCAAACGATCGGTTCCCGTGGGGTGATCGGCTTTGGTCATGATGGTGGCAATGCCATGCTTTTGGCAAGCTTCTTCAACGCGTGGATCGTCAAGCGCTACCACAACACGCTCGGCACCAGCCAGGGAAGCACGCTCTGCTACACGCACGACCATAGGCTTGCCGCCAATATCCGCCAAAGGTTTATTCGGCAGACGGCTCGACTTTAGACGTGCGGGGATTAAAACACTAAAAGACATGATGTGCTCTTTATTCGGGTTGCACCAAAGGCGTGACTTTACTGCGCCAAGCTTCGACTTCTTCAGCCGTGAGAGGGCGGGCACGATCCTTGATCATGACCGCAATATCGTTACGAACCTCAAAGGCCAAAGCGCAGCGGTGACAGATGAGTTCTGTGCGAGGTTCTTCGCTCTTTTGCAGACTGCCCTTACAGACAGGGCACACCAGCAGATCAAAGAAAGATGGTTTCATAGAAAGAATAATGAAATGAAGTCTAACTAAGGCACACTTCTGGGATCGGGAGCTGGAGAAAAGGCTCCATAAGAAGCGCGCATTATTGTAAGTCTGCACAGTATAGCGCGAACGAGGCTTTTCTGAGGTGGTGAAAGCGCTTTTCCTCTTCAAAAAAGTCATCAAGTATAAGAATTGAGAAAGAGAAAAGAGAAGATTTCAAATATATATCGAAAAAAAATTATTAGTCGCAATAAGAGACACTATGAATAAATGAGTTAAAACGGTTTAAAAAGTAACCCTTAAAAAGGGGACTTTTTGAGAAAAAGTTACGCCTGTAGCATCAACTTACACAACGAAAGTCCTAACTTTTACGCAAAGAGTCTCACCTTTTGCTAGATTTAACGGCGACTAGTCGAGCCTCTACGGCATGAAACGACACAATACGTGCTCTAATTTTGTCCAAATAATATTTACTTTTTATGTAGCCTCTTATTGCTACCAAGAAATTTTTAGAGCAAATCAGCCATATTTCTTTTTCTAATTGACCTAGATGAAAAAATATCTTCTCTTTATTGCGCTCTGGTGGACGATCGTTTTGGATTGGCCCTTCTGGCAAAGTGCTGTTGCCTTCTTCCATGGGGAGCCCAACTGGGGCTTTATTGTGGGCTTAGGCGCTGTGCTTGGTCTTTTGACTGTGGCCTTTGTGCGACTCCTTGCTTTTTTACCGTTTCGCGTCTTTCAAATCGTGATGATTCTGCTCACGCTTTGCGGGGCAGGCGCCTATTGCGGCACCTTGCTCTACGGCGTTCCGGTTACCCCTGACATGATGCGAAACGTGTTTGTCACGGATATGCATGAAGCCTCGGGCTACTTCTCCTTGAAGACGGTCGGGATGTTCCTTTTTGCGTCGCTGCCACCTGTGTTAGCCACGCTTTTCTTAGCGCGTCCCATTCCTAAGATGCGCTGGCGTGCCGTGAAGGGGGTTGGCTTGATCGTCGCTTCGATTGTTTTGGCTCTCGGGTTTGCTGCCATCAACTTCCAGTCGGGCGCGGGCTTTATTCGCACGAATAAGATTGCGCGCTACTACATTGCACCTTTCAACGTGATTGCTTCGACGTACCGCACCTTCTTTGAAGATGAGGATCCAGAGGCCCGAACGGTACGCGACATTGTGGATCAGCACCCCGAGATGACAGTGAAGTCTGATCGCCCCACACTCTTCTTATTAGTCGTGGGGGAAACCACGCGTGCTGCGAACTGGGAATTAAATGGCTATAAGCGCGAAACAACGCCTAACTTAAAGAAAATCCCAGAGGTTATTAATTTCCAAAATGCGGTTTCCTGTGGCACAAGTACCGACGTTTCGGTTCCTTGCATGTTTAGTCGAGTGGGGCGTCACGATTATGATCGTGAACAGATTTTGAGTGAAGAACCCTTACCTTCGCTTCTCGCCCGTGCAGGGTTTCAGGTCGAATGGATTGATAACCAGTCGGGCTGCAAGGGGGCGTGCTACAACGTCCCAGAGCGAAAAGTGATCAAGGTCCCAGAAGATTGCCCCAACGATCGCTGCTTTGACGATGCGTTCTTTAACGAGGTCGATACCGCGATCAAGAATGCCACAGCGGATAAACCCACAGTATTAGTGCTCCATATGATGGGTGCTCATGGTCCAGCTTACTATGCACGCTCTCCCGAAAGTGACAAGCTCTTTAAGCCAGAATGCCATGATGCGGACTTGGGCAGTTGCTCCAAGGAAAGCATCGTGAATGCGTACGACAATTCGGTGCGCAATACGGACCGCGTATTGGCTGGTTTGATTGAGCACTTGAGTGCCGCGAAAAACATGAATACTGCACTCTATTACGTATCGGACCATGGTGAAAGCTTGGGTGAAGATGGACTTTATTTACACGGTATGCCGTACTTGGTGGCCCCTTCTGTGCAAAAGGAAGTCCCGATGGTGATGTGGTTCTCGCCAGAATTCATCAAGACCTATTCGGTCAACGTGGATGAAATCAAAGCGAAAGCGCAAAACGACAAGGTTTCGCACGATAATCTCTATCACACTATGATGGGTCTGTTAGGTGTCAAGGGAAGTACCTACGAGAGTAAGTATGACTTGAACGCAAAGTAGTCTTAGCGTAGCGAGTCTTTGAAACGAAAATGGTCGGTCATTTCTCAACGGAAAGGCCGACCATTTTTCTGATGGCTATTCTTTCTTAGTGTTCTCTATTGCGTAGTGCTTTTGCAAGATATTGAGAGAGCTTTCTGCGATGGCATGAGCTTCGTCTGTGTACGGCAATTCACCTAAACTCTTTCGTGCGGCATTGCTGCCCTTGAGGTGTATACCCGCCCAGCAAGTCATGACGAAGAACGGCCGCAATCGCAATTGACCTCTCTGTAGCGTCACGGTGAGGTGTCCGTGACGGCAAAACTGGTCTTTGAGGAAAACGAGTCTCTTTTGAAAGGCTGTTTTCGGTGCAACTTTGCCTCGAAGAATATTGACCACTTCTTCACTGTCGGTGAACAAACGAAGCCAGGTGATTTTTTTCAATATGGCTAAATGGAGAGCGAGAGCCAAGCTCCAACATTTAGCATCAAAAGGAGCGTGTTGGGGCGTTTGCAGATAACGAGGAGAGTCAAAGAAGTCCATTGAGTCGCCGTTTGTGTATACCGACGCCATAGCTCCTAAGGATTCACGACCTTCAGCGATTGATCGATGAGCACCATCGCAAAATGCCCACATTTCGTTTTTATACAATTGTGGCAAGGCCTCATAAAACACTTTGGCACGTTCATCAATATTCGAGCTCGAGAGATAAAGACTAGTCACGAGCATGGACTTCCCAACACTAATGACTATTTCAGGTTCGAAAGCAAGCAGGGGGCCTGGCAGGGATTTTTGGTGTGCTCGCAAATAGTTGGTAGCGTCGAGCATACTAAAAAAACTGATTTTGAGTAGCCCGTATTTTTCAAGTAGTTCTGAAGCTTGTGCAGGCTAGAAATTTGTCGTACTTCCCATACCTCATCGCTCTCATGAACATAGCAAAGAGGAGCGAAGTATTTTGGCAAATTTGCGCCACTGCAGGTTGGATTCTCCAAAAACTGAAGGACTTCTCTAGGCAATCGGCAAGAAAAAATTTCCATCTCAGGTAACGTGGCGAGTTCCGAAAAGAGGGGCCTTGGATGACAACGCACTTACCGTTTCCAATTCCGCAAAAGAACATTTGATTTTCATAAGGACGATCAAGGTCAATCTCGAGAAAGTTAAAGAAATCCTTTAAGGACGTGAAATCCATAAAAGAAACTTCCTCCTCCTCTTGCTCATCAGAAGCCTCGAGAGAACAGTCTTTGAAGTATTTAACAGCCATCTCTTCGATGGAGAAAATGTGGATTTTTTATGGCGTAAAAACGCCATATAACGGCGCTTGAGAAGCTCCCTTTAAAGGTAGAGCGATCAAAGGTTCAATCTTTCGGCGGGAAGCCCAAGGAAGGATGGTTTGAAGGAGGTTCTTAGTCGCCATGATTTTTTCTCAACGGTTAAGGATCGTATGTAGAGAGTACAGCAAAGATCATGAGAGGGTGAGATAAACTTTATTAGATACTAAAAAGATCTACTAAAGTTCGTATTTATCCAAATAAAAACCATATAAATCATAGCATTTAGCAGGATTAATTGGCTTTTTAGTTATGTTATTAATTTAAACGATATACCATATATATGTTAACTACTGGTAAGGATTCAAAGAACTAGTTTTTAGAATATTAAAGAATCATACTAAGATATTATTATCTAGACACTCATAATTTTACAGTCTAACTAGAGCATTAAACAATGCGATGATCGTGATTTGATGGCGTCCCAGTTGTGGTCCAATGCTCTTGGGCTAGGCGGTTGACTTCTTCATTTGTGCTGGTCATCAAAATTCTCCAAGTTTGGTCGGTCGTGTAAAAAGTAGGGCTCCCGTTTCTGAGAGCCTCATTTCTAAAACGTGTTGTTAGGACAAAAGACCAGTCGCTTCTCTTTTCCAATAAACGCTTTCAGTGCGTTTGGTAAAGTCTCTTCTGATCAACTCTCCCAACTCGGCCGCTTGTTGCATTTGCGCCATCGCTTCAGGCTCCACATACGTCATGATGCAGTAGCGATGCATTTTGGCCATCTCCTTGAGCCTTTGCAAAAGGATTTGTTGGTTGCGGTAAACGTGTTCATTGGAGCTATTTGGGCGCATATTGCCCTTAATGAGCTCGAAAACACTTGGGCTATTGAAAAATAGCCAAATGACGGGTTTATGGTGTTCAAGCGAGCCAACGAGACCAATCCTTGTTGCCACCACACCAGAGTGCAGCTCGACGTTTTGTTCGTCGTACTGAGAAAAAGACTGGCTTTGTGCTTGATAGCTGGTGCTGGTATAGATGAGTTCGGTGAAGGCCATCCGCTCGCCCTGGTAGCTAACATTCGCAAAGCACCACAAAGTACGATCGTCTAAGCGGTAGAGTTCCTTTTTCACCACTTCATTAATATTGTCAACGTGAACTTCTTCCCGGGGTTGGATTCTCGTGAGGCAAAAAGAGCCGTTAACAGCTTCAACCGTTTCCGAAAGGTTCGGGAAAAGCTTCAGGTCAGGAATACCGTCTTTGAGACTCATGTAGTCCTCAGCCACTTTCTTAGTGGCGCAGGGCGTAATTTTGACGCTGGGATCAGCCTCAAACAGTACCTGTGCGTCGGCAGAAAGTTCATCCGTCATGAAGATTTCTCCATGGGCTTCAATGACGTAGCAAGAGGGCTCAGAGGCACTTAGCTCCTCGGGAGCTTCTTCTTTCGTGAGGCGAAGAAGTTCACGTGGCAATTGGTGCGTTTCACAAACGCGCTGGAAAGACTTCGGCGCAAAACGCTTCGCTTCTTCTGGAGAGGTGAAAATGCCTCGATTCTTTCCCTTCTCGAGGCAATAAAACGTGGTATTGCCTTGCGGGCTGTCTAACTTAATCCCAAAGGCATGAAGTGCTTCGCGTAGCGAAGGTACCGAAAAATACGGAATCTTAGTGCTTTCTGGCGCATTTCGCAGTAGAGATTGACGGCGAACCTCTGCCTCGTACTCTGAGGAGAAGATATCAATCGCTTCGCGAGAAAGCACGCAATGAAGCTCTCCGGTAAGCGTATTGCTATCGGAAAGGTGGATGTGCAGATTGAGTTTCCGTGGCTGGAAAGGCAACGTCGTGTGCGCCTTGAGGACAGCAAGCACGAGTTGAATATGCGTTAAGGACTGGTCAACTGACATAGGCACCTCAATCAAGTTTTTTGAGATCAAGTGTCGATACTATACTACATATTTTTGACGTTGACTAGTGGGATTTTGTGACTGAAAAAAGAGGATACCTTCTTCCTTGAGAAGATATCCTCTATATTAAAACATAAATTTGAGATGCTTTTAAGCTATACTGCCGCTTGAGGATGGTTGTGGTGATCAGCTACGGAAACAGTGCGACTAAAATTGTTTAAAATTGTTTCAATAGAGTCGATCAAGTATGGATCTAAATGCATGTCTAAACTGACCACCCAGAGGCGCTCATCTTTGGAGAGCACGGGGTCGGAGTAGCACTTCACTGCGTCCTTACCCGTAATGAAGATGATGTCTTCCGTGCGCCCAGCAAAGGGATTCTCGGCAAAGTCGAAATGATCACCCAACTCAATCGTTTCCCCCTCAACATCATGAGCGCGAATCATCGCAAAAAAGCGCTGAGGCGCGGCGATGCCTGCAGCTGAAAGGGGCTTCCAGTTGTGCTCATGAATGCGTTCTGCGAGCTCATCAATCGTGGCAGTCTTCCCAGTGGCAAGCTGTGTGCACTGACCAAAGCAGCTCGAGGCGGCGTAGCGTGGCGTGCGCGACTTCACAATCACTTCATTATTTGTGTTGAGCACAATCGCGTCGACCGTGTCTAAGCGAGAGGGTGGTTCACGCAAGGGACCGGCTGGCAACACCAACCCATTACCCAGGCCACGCGTGCCAACCACGGCAATTTCAAAGTCGCGAGCAAGGGCGTGGTGCTGTAGTCCATCGTCGCTCACAATCACATCAATTTCAGGATGCGCTTTACGGAGCGCAAGCCCAGCTTGATAGCGCTGACGACCCACTGCAACGGGCACACCAGTTTCGCGAGAAATCAGAAGCGGTTCGTCGCCCACTTGAGCAGCGGTGCTCTCAGCTGTCACGAGAGAGACTTCCTCTGCGCTACGACCAAAACCGCGCGAGATAATGCCAGGTTTCCAACCACGTCGCTGGAGTTCTTTCACGATCGTAATCGTGACAGGTGTCTTACCAGTGCCACCCACGTAAATGTTGCCCACAACAACGACGGGTACAAGGAGGCGATGCTCCACGGTACGGCGTTTGCGCGTACGAGCGATTCCATAAAAGATGAGGGAAAGCGGAGACAGCACTGCAGAGAGCAAGCCAAATCGTGCCCACTCTTGATGAAGCCAGTTTTCTATCTTTGCTCTGATGCTCATAGGTGACCTCCACAAGAGGTGTTCACCCAGAGAGTATGGAAAAGGGGGCACTCTAACGAGTGCGTAGGTCGAGGTGGTTTATCTGACATATCCATGAAAAAAATGACTAACCAGACATCCTGAGTAAAGAATGTCTTCTAATCATAGCGAGATTTAATGAGATGTGAGTGTGTTGATCGGTCTTTTGTTGTGTCAAGACTGCACAGAATTCTCCCGAGTTCTCCACAGAGCTGTGGATAACTTAGTGAATAACTTTTGAAGACTGTGATTTCTCGAAGAAAAATTCAGAAAAATGGTCAAATTCCACAAATCGGAAAATTCTCTGTAAACCAATCAGGAGAAGGGATTCAAGATTTTATGATCTCTTTTAATGATCCTGAATTTGTGGATAAGATGAAAAAACCTTGTTTGTTCGTTGTTTGTGAATAATTTTGGTTTTTTGCTCTTTGGGGTCTTGACAAATGCTCACAAATATGCCTATGGAAACTTTTTATCTTGGGGATAACTTGTGGATTTCCCCAAAAAGTGTGAGTAGCTATGTGGATAACTCTGGGATAAGAATCTTAAGTCCTTAATCTGCTTGATTTTTTTGTGAATTGCCTATTTTTTATGCAACAAGGATAACTTTTGGCTAGAAAATGCCCTATAGAAAAGGCAAACAGCTTTTTCGCTTCTCCCCCAAAAGCCCTCAAAAAGTCTCTTTCCTGTGAATAACTCAAAGAAAGTTATTCACAAGGCATTTTGACCTCAAAAAGAGCACATGTCGCTAGATGTCGTGGGTATGAGGGTTTTGAGAAAGATATCTTGTGGTTGTGAAAAAAGTCCCACGAAGCGAGAAAAAAGAAGCGTTCGAGAAAGCGTTTTTTATGCTTGTGAAACAGTGCTTTGCGATACACTTTAAAGATTAATCAACCGAAGTTTTCTTCCTGCCAAAGAAGAAGGCGATAACGAGGACACTATGGCGAATACGCGTTGGGATGACGATTGGCCTTTTTTAGAAGACGTGGGAGAGGAGTTGCCAGTGAATATGGCACGGCTTTTTGCGTCGTCTAAAGGCGCTAATGCCGACAAACTCAAAGAAAAGAGTTATGCCTTGCGCGTTGACGAAAATAGTGTGCGTCGTCAGTTAGATGTGAATGACGTGTTGCCTCCGACTCGCCAGAAAAAGCCAACACCAGCAGAGAAGCCCTCGGAGCAAGTCCTTACTTCTCCTACGCGAGAAGCGGCATCTAGCTCGACTTTTCCGCTTCCCCCGCCCACAACCCCTGCGCCTTCTATTAAGAAAGAGAGCACTGTTTTTTCGGTGGGTGATGCGGTTAATCGCCTGCGCGCGGCAGTCTCTCAAGAACTGCACAGTTGGTGGTGATCAGAGGAAGATACACACCCAGACTCTTGTACAGTGCCGGCATCGTCTTTTTCAGGAACATCTCAACCAACTGTACAAGAGCGGCGATCACCAGAATAAATACGATGGTCTGCATATATTCCATTCCTGTAGTCACCAGCACAAATTTATAAATCAGACTGGTACAGAATGAAGAAATCGTCAGCACGAAGATTACAGCCGCACCCATACCTGCTGCCGTATCCATTTTCTTCGATACACCGAGGAAGGGACACAGGCCAAGGAACTGGCTCAGGACTACGTTATTCACCAATGCCGAACCGACGGCAATCATTAACAATTCTCTCATGACTGGGTTCCTCCTTTCTCAGCGTTCTTCTTACTTGCACACATATGATTGGTGCAGCCCGCACAGAGGCTCTCGTCGCATGCCTTCGGAGCTGCGGCAGGATCTTTTTTCATCTTCACACGGTTCTGAAGTGCCACCAGCATCGCAAGGACAAAGAAAGCTCCCGGTGCCAGAATAAAGATAGTAGCTCCACCGTTAAAAACAGTCATACCAAAGATCTTACCGGAACCGATCAGCTCACGGACGATACCGATGCTGGTAAGCCCAACGGTAAATCCAAGTCCCATACCGATTCCGTCAAACAGAGAACTAACTGGCCCATTCTTGGATGCATAAGCCTCTGCACGTCCCAGGATAATACAGTTAACTACGATCAGCGGAATATAGATTCCCAGAGAATCGTAAAGGCTCGAAATAAATCCCTGTAATAAGAACTGTACGATGGTTACAAAGGATGCAACGACTACGATATAAGCCGGCATACGCACACTGTCCGGAATCATTTTCCGGAGCATCGAGATCATCAGGTTGGACAGGGCAAGAATCACCATTGTCGTCATACCCATACCAAAACCATTTTTTGCAGATGTGGTAACTGCCAGTGTAGGACACATACCAAGCATCAGCACAAAGGTGGGATTCTCCTTGATGATACCATTATACAAACGTTCCAGAGGTGAATTTGCTTTCATCACTGATCTCCCCCTTCCATCACACGAAATGCACAAAGACCGGCATTCACACCGTTGGTCATGGCATTGGTCGTAACTGTGGCACCACTGATGGCATTGATCTCGTCATCCTGTGTTGCACCGTTTTTTGTATACTGTAGTTTTTCTACCTGTTTTCCGACGAACTGATCTTTGAAAGCCGCTTTTGCCTGGTCACCCTTGTTTTCATA
>ERZ1106951.618-NODE-618-length-35170-cov-5.010366_pt1 | contig 35170 bp, 33 predicted proteins | sample MGYA00403676_ERZ1106951 | MGnify/ENA primary metagenome ERZ1106951 (study PRJEB35170, sample SAMEA104062398) | human gut metagenome | biome: human gut; feature: human-associated habitat; material: faeces | place: Denmark | collected 2012-04-23 ...
CATTGCTTTCCGTTCCGGTGTTGGTGACGCTCGCATTTGTTCCCGGTGCACCTGTAGTGGTTGTGCCAACTTGAACAGTGGCAGCCATACCAGTTGCACCGGTTGCCCCCGTTGCACCAACCGCTCCCGTTACACCCGGCGGCCCTTGAAAACAACACGTTGGCATTGGCGGCGGCGGTGGACAGCAGCCACAGTTCGGATTTTTAGAATCATAACATGCCATAAAGTGTTCCCCCTTTTTGCTTTTCTAGCAATTCTTTCTGTTTGAGATAAGGTTTAGCTTCCTCTGTTTTCCCCAACGCCAACAGGCATTGGCAGAGGGCAGTCAGCGGCAGTTCTTCCAGATAAATTGGTTGGCAAAATCCCACTTGCGGACGTTTTCCGCATTCCAATGCCAGTTGAAACCAGAAGACGGCTGCTTCTAATTGTTGATGGGCAGACAGATATTGCCCGATTCGATAACAAGCATCTGCCCGTGGCGTGGCATACTGAAAACTTTGGAATACACTTTGCAGGGCAGCTTCCGGCTGCTGAAGTAGCTGATAACAATCCGCCCGACACAGACAGGCTGTTGCACAGTCTACCGACCAGCCACTGCCATCTGCTAAAAATTTAGAAAATGCCGAAATGGCAGCTTGATAGGCAGCGTGTTCCATTAACTCCCGTGCATAGTAATATTGTTCCCGTGGAGAAAACGGAATGCCAGCAGCAATTTGTTTTTGATAGATTTGCAAGTTTCGGTTTGCATCTCGAGACTTTTGTTTTTTGTGCCAAATGGGAATTTCTTCTCGCTGGACTGTCCCCCGCATTGGAATGACTTCGTGTACCGCTCCTTCCCATTGATAGTTTGCGGTTCGCCGCATTAATCGTTCTCGTTCAAAGGTGAAGAGCGGTTGATTTTGTGCATCCAACGCTGCATAATAGGGCATTACAATCATGTCTGCCTGAAAGTATGGTTTTCGCTCTAAAAATCGCTGTTGACTTTCCGGAGGCAATACATCATCTGCATCCATCCAGAATAAATAGTCCCCCGTGCCTTTAGAAAATGCAAAGTTTCGGGCAGCAGAAAAATCATCCTGCCACGGGAACTTATAGAGGTGTGGTGTAAAAGCGGCTGCAATCGTCTTTGTTTCATCGACAGAGCCAGTATCTACAATGATGATTTCATCGACCAGATGGGCAACAGACTGCAAACAGCGTTCTAAAACGGCTGCTTCATCTCGTACAATCATGCATAAGCTAATTGTTGGCATAAAAAAATCCCCCTCTGTGTATTCCTACGGATATACTATGCAGGAATCCCAGAGGGGGTGAACCGATTCAATTTTTATCCAATAAAGAATATTGACCAGCAATAATATCCGTCAGGAGCAAGATAAACACCCACGGCTGCTGCGGTGTAGTCTGCCCCCAAAATATTTGCACGATGTCCTGGTGAATTCATCCAGCCCGTCACAACAGATTTTGGCGTTGGAAATCCCATGGCAATATTTTCACCGGCACACATAAAGAAAATATCCATGCTATCCAAAACCGTAAACGCAGAATCTCCATTTGGACGGGTATGGGAGAAGGTGTCTGCAATTTCCTTTGCTCGAACAGAAGATGCTTCATAGAGTTTGTCGCTGGTGGTGAGGTTGGAAAGACCGTTGGCAGCTCGCTGTTCGTTGATGAGCTGTAATGTTTCTTGCGAACGTGTCCAGGCATCTTGTTCGACTTGGGACATCTTTAAAATATTCCAGCTTACTGGAATACCAGCTGCTTGTTTGGCGTAATATTGCAGCACCATAATGGCATCTTGTACAGAGATGACACCATCGTCATCGACATCCGCCGTGATTTTCAGGTCGCTTGGTACGTCTGTAGGGATACCGGCAGAGATTTTTGCATAGGTTTCCAAAATCCAACATGCATCTTGTACGGTAATTGAACCATCGCCATCGACATCCCCCAATTCTGATGCCGATGCAGAAAATACACTGCCATTCCAAAGCAAAACCCCTGAAAGAATGGACAAGATGCAAGCCAAAATTCGCAGCGAAATGGTGTGAAATACCGTTGCTTTTCGTTTCATGTTTCATCCTCCTGTTTCCAAAATTGTATGAATATCCTATAATGATTCTACCACAGCGATATTTTTTTGTCAACCTGCTGAATGTGTACAATTGAAAACGAACTGCAACAGAGTTATTTCAGAAAAATGATGCGGCCATCAGGCGAAGAAGTTTCAAAAAGATTTTGGAAACGATGGACTTTAATGGGAAATAAAAACAGCAGCTTGTTTTTTCTACAAGCTGCTGAATATTACTTTTGGAAATACAAAGACAGAAAGATTCTTGCTGGATGTCCCTGATATTTTGGCATCGGCGGTGGAGCTTCATAGTGTGGTTTTGTTTCCACGGTGCACAGGAAAACAAACAGATACCAAATCCAATAAGTCAAGAATAACAAGGATAACACAAAACCGCAAATACAGAGAATCAGTCCGGCAGTGACCAGACCATTCCGGAAGAGTTTCTCCCGCTTTCGTGCCTTGATGACAAAAACAATTCCAAGAATGCTGCAAATCGTGGAGAGAATCGGAACGCAGGCAAGGGCAGAGGAAATAATGCCCAGAATCAAAGATGCGATAGCGTATCCGCTGCTATGCGTATAGGGAATCACAGATTTTTCGGAAATGGTTAGATTGTTCTGCAAAGCAGCATCTGAATCCTGTTGTGTATGCATAGCGAAACCTCCTATCTATGGAATGTTCAATGAAATCATGCGTGTATATCACCATCATAACAAAAAAGAAGTGGTTTGTCAAGCATTTTTCCCAGCGGAAAAACAGCAAATTTTGGACAATCGCTCCATGAAATGCTGCACAACAGACCGTTGTCCGCAGAACATTGGCAATCGTTTGCAGCAGTGAAACAATTTCTGGAAATCAATGGCATAGCATACAAAAAAATAGACCTGCATTTGTGATAGTTGATGTAATTTCTTTACAGCATATTGCTTTTTTTCGGGTTTTCTTGTATAATAAGAAAAAAATAAGGGAGTGTGGAGATGAAGAAATGGCAGATTCAGCAGCCGGATGAAGCGGCTGCAAAGAATATACAGGCGAACAGTGACCTTTCGCTTTTTTGTGCAGAATTGTTGACGGTACGAGGCTATCGAACGATTGAGGAAACGGCATCGCAGTTTTCCTGTCCGGCACTCTCTGACCCGTTCTTGATACGGGATATGCAGGCGGCAGCCGATTGTTTAAATGCAGCGATTGACAGCGGTGAAAAAATTTGTGTCTATGGAGATTATGACTGTGACGGCGTGATGGCGACCGTCATTCTCTATTCTTATCTCATGGAGCTGGGTGCAGATGTGGTCTATTATATTCCGGAGCGGTCGGAAGGATATGGTATGAATCTGAACGCACTGGAAACACTGAAAGCACAGGACGTTTCGCTGATTGTCACGGTGGACAACGGAATTGCAGCGTTAGAGGAAGCCGACTGGATTGCAGAGCAGGGCATGCGGTTGGTGATTACTGACCACCACCAGCCCTACAGTACACTGCCAGCAGCGGTTGCTGTAGTAGACCCCCATCGTGTGGATTGCCCGTCCCCGTTCTCGCTGTTCTGTGGAGCAGGATTGGCATTGAAACTCGTTGCAGCGATGGACGGTGGCGATATGACCTTTGCATTGGAACAGTTCGGCGACTTGGCAGCGATTGCAACGGTTGCCGATGTGGTTTCTCTGACAGGAGAAAATCGCTTTCTGGTACAGCAGGGGCTGCGGTTGCTTGCCAATACCGAACGTCCGGGCTTGCTGGCATTGCTGGAACTGACTGGGATGCAGGGAAAGACGCTGACGGCAACCAATCTTGCCTTTACGCTTGCCCCACGCATCAATGCCGCTGGGCGGTTCGGTTCGCCGAAGCTGGCAGTATCGCTGCTGCTGGCGGAAACGATGGAAGAAGCCATGCCGCTTGCGAAGCAGCTGGAGCAGTGCAACCGCCAGCGAAAGGAAGCCGAAGCTGACATTTTGCAGGAGATTCAGGAACAAATTCAAGAGCATCCGGAACTGGTACAGCAGCGAGTATTGCTGTTCAGCGGAAACGGCTGGCATCATGGCGTGATTGGGATTGTAGCGGCTCGATTAGAGGAGCAGTTCGGGAAACCGGTCATGGTTCTTACGATTGAGGGCGAACAGGCGAGAGGTTCAGCACGGGCATTCGGTGATTTTTCCGTGTTTGCGTGTCTGGATGCTTGCCGCAGCCACCTGACGAAATACGGCGGACATCCGGGAGCAGGTGGATTTTCGCTTTCCGCTGCAGAAATTCCGGCGTTTTTCGCAGCCGTACAGCAGTATGCAGCAGAGCAGTTTCCGCATATGCCGCAGATGACTTTGCAGGCAGACCGGTTGCTGTTGCCGCAGGAGCTTACCATAGAGAATATTGCAAGTCTTTCGGTTTTAGAACCATATGGCGAGGGCAATCCAGCTCCAGTTTTTGCGATTTGTCACGCTGTATTAGAAGCGATTCAGCCGCTTTCCGGCGGCTTGCACAGCAAGTTAAAGCTGCGGTATGGCAGTCTGTATTTGGATGTGCTGTTGTTTCGGGTTTCACCGGATGCTGTAGGCTTACCGCTGCAAAGCATGTGTGATTTTCTGGTAACGGCAGAGTGCAAGACGTTTCAGGGCAGACCGCAACTCTCGTTAATTGTAAAAGATTACCGTAGAAGTGGCATTTCACAGGCAAAGTATTTTGCAGCCCGTGAGGCATACGAAACAGTTTGCCGGAAAGAGGCGTTGCCGGATGCTTATTATGCAGCATTGACCCCGACTCGAGCGGAGTTGGTGCAGGTTTATCGGCATTTGCCGGAAACACCATTGGCAATGGATACATTATTTATTCAGCTGCAATCGCAGTATAACTATGGAAAGCTGCGGCTGATTCTGGATATTTTTGCAGAATTAAAGCTGATACAAATGGATGTTTGGAAGGAAACAGTTCAGCGGCTGCCAGTTACAGGAACGGTGCAGCTGGAACAGTCTGCGATTCTCGCAGAGATACAGGAAAAAACGGGGAGGGTTTCTTATGATAAATGATCAAAGTGTTTTACAGGGAATTCCAGACAACGTTACGATTTCGGATTTAAGCAAATACATCGTACGGACGAACCGCAACTATGATTTGCCAATTATTGTATCGGCTTATGAGTTTGCGTTTCAGGCACACGGTGACCAGAAGCGTTCTTCTGGAGAACCGTATATTGTCCATCCGCTTTCAGTTGCCTGGATTTTGGTAACATTGGGGATGGATACCGAATGTGTTTGTGCCGGATTGCTGCATGATGTTGTAGAAGATACAGGACATACACTGGATGACATTTGCAAGCTGTTTGGACAGAATATTGCCCAGCTGGTAGACGGTGTGACAAAGCTGGTTCAGATGAAGCAGATGGTTCTGAACAAGGAAGAACAGCAGATGGAAAGCGTTCGGAAAATGCTGTTTGCGATGTCGAAAGATATCCGAATCATTATCATCAAGCTGGCAGACCGCCTGCACAATATGCGGACGCTGCACTTTTTACCGCCGGAAAAGCGAAGCCGAATTTCCAAGGAAACTCTCAATGTCTATGCACCGATGGCAGACCAGTTGGGCATCTGGAAAATCAAAGAAGAGCTTTCCGACCGTGCGATTATGTTTCTTGACCCTTGTGGCTGCTATGAGATTGAAAAAGAGTTACAGCTGAAAGATGAAGACGCAAAAAACTTTATTGAAAAGATTCAGCAGGAGTTGCGGAAAGGATTGGAAAAAAGTACCGTCATTAAAAATCCGCCGGAAGTGACGGGACGAGTAAAGAGCCTGTATAGCATCTATCGAAAAGTATATGCTGCGATTCGCAAAGAAGATATGCATGAAATCTCAGAAGTGTATGACAAATATGCGGCTCGGATTATCGTGGATACCGTGGAAGAATGTTATGTTGCCATGAGCGTGGTCGGGATGCTTTATCAGCCGTTGCCGAATCGGACAAAAGACTATATTGCCATGCCAAAGCCGAACGGCTACCGTTCCATTCACATGACGGTCTATGCCTATGGGCTGCCGTTTGAAGTACAGATTCGGACGCATGCGATGCATCAGGCAGCCGAATATGGAATTGTTGCCCATTGGAAATATAAGCAGGGAGAAACCAGCGGAAATATGGATCAGTGGACGAACTGGGCAAGAAAGCTGATTGAAGAACAGCAGAATTCAGATGACATGGAAGAATTTGTCCGCAATCTGAAAAACGATGCTCGGCAGGATGTTGGAATTCTGACACCAAAGGGCAAGCCGATTTTCCTACCAAAGGGTTCTACACCGATTGATTTCGCTTATCGGATTCATACCGAAGTCGGAAACCGCATGATTGGGGCAAAGGTCAACGGAAAACTTGTGCCGCTAGATCAGCCGTTGCAGATTGGACAGATTTGTGAAATTGAATGCTCGAAAGACCCGAACAAAGGACCGAATCGGGATTGGCTGAATATCGTAAAGACAACCGAAGCTCGTTCTAAAATTCGCTCGTGGCTGAAAAAAGAACGTCGGGAAGAGAACATTCAGACCGGTAGAAAGACACTGGAAAACGAACTGCGGCGGAATCACATTCGCATGGAGAATGACGAGAAACTGACTGAACTGCTGCACGATGAAATGATTCGCTATAAATGCGAAACACTGGATGATTTCCTTGCCTCTGTGGGATATTGCGGCATCAATGTTTCCAACTTGATTCCAAGACTCAAAGACCGTTATGACAAGCTGTATAAAAAGCAGGAAGAAGAAAAGCCGTTATCCGCAGAAAATATGCCGGTTTACGTTCAGAAAAAAGAAGATGATTCTTATGTTATTGTTGACCAGATCGACAACCTGCCGAATCATTGTGCAAACTGTTGTCATCCAGTGCCGGGCGATGAGATTGTGACTTTCACCACAAGAGGATATGGGCTTGCCATTCATCGGGCTGACTGTCCGAATTATCTGCGGGATTTGAAATCCGGCGATCCGGAACGTATTGGCAGGTGGAACAAGGCGAAGTGGACGGAAACGGCTGCGGCTGCCCCAGTTGTTGCGAGTCTGGATGTTCTAGCACCTGACCGTATCGGGCTATTGCTGGATGTCACGAAGACTGTGGTAGATTCTCGTATGCTGATTGTGCATTCGCAATCATATAATCTCAAGAACGGCAATGCAATCTGTGAAATTACCGTAAAATTCAACGGAAATGACCAGCTGCAACAGTTGATGAATAAGCTGAAGCGGATTCCGGGCGTGATTTCCGTAGAACGTACCAAGAAAGGATAAGAACCATGGCGAAGATTACCCGTATTATGGTTGCACCGCTGGCGGTGAATTGTTATATCATTGCAACCGAACAGCACAACGCCGTTGCGATTGATGCAGGCGGCAGCGTGCCGAAGATTTTGAAATTTTTGCAGGACAATGGTTTGACATTGCAGAAAATTCTGCTGACGCATGGACACTACGATCACATCGGCGGTGTTGCCGAATTGCAGGCAGCAACTGGGGCAGAAGTTTATATTCACGAAGCAGATGCACCGATGTTGTCAGACAGCAATTTGAATTTAGAAAAGTGGATTACCGGAGAAACCGAAACCACACCGATTTCCGAATATCATGCAATTCATGATGGAGATACGATTGAGCAGGATGAATGCGTTTTTCATGTCCTGCATACACCAGGACACACCAAAGGCGGTGTCTGCTATCAGTTAGACCGAACACTCTTTACCGGAGATACCCTGTTCCGCTGCTCTCGGGGCAGAACGGATTTTCCGGGCGGCAGTGATGCGGAATTGTATGCTTCCTTGCAGCGGCTGAAACAGCTGGAGGGAGAGTATGACGTTTTACCGGGACATAACGAAACCTCAACCCTTTCTTTTGAACGGGAACACAATCCAAATTTAAGGTGATGAAATGAAGGAAACCACACAAACCAATCTGCCCACATTTCCGGTGGAATTATATGGGCATTCGCTGAAATATGAAATTGAATGTATGCTGAAAATTTTTCTTCCGGCGACCAAGTTTGTTTTTTCCTATGAAACTGCCTCCCTGCTCCGTTCTGCGGAGCAGGGTGCATTTTTGCAGCTGAAACAGGGAAAACAGTACACATGGTTTTTCTGCGTGTTGCGGTATCAGGGAAAATACCGCCGCTGTGCAGCAAAGTTGCCGAAGTGCACACCGGAAGAAAACAAACAGACCTGTGAATATCAGTTCAGCCGGATGCTGTTCACGCTGTTGCAGGATATAACGGGAATCGAAGTGCCGTGGGGCTTGTTGACAGGAATTCGTCCTGTCCGAAAGGCATTTTCCATGATGGAAGAAAGCGGCGAATCGTTGGATGCAGTTATGGAGCAGCTGCGAACCGTCTATCTGGTATCGCCAGAAAAAATCTCCCTGCTGCGGAAAACAGCAGAAGTACAGCTGCCCTTGCTCCGGCAGACCCCGAAACGGTCGGTTGGCTTTTATATTTCGATTCCGTTTTGTCCAACTCGATGCAGCTATTGTTCCTTTGTATCCCATTCCATTGCACAGGCAAAGCACCTGATGCCGGAATACATTCGCCTGCTCTGTCGGGAACTGGAAATCTGGGGGGACATCATTCAGAAATTACAAGTTACCGTGGATACGATTTATTTTGGCGGTGGTACGCCAACTTCCATTTCTGCGGAAGCGTTGGAACAGCTCTTGCAAACAGTCGTGCGAGTTTTTGACCTTTCTAAGGTACGGGAGTTTTGCGTAGAGGCAGGCAGACCGGACACCATTACACGGGAGAAACTGGAAGTCTTAAAACGCTATGGGGTTGACCGGATTTCTGTCAACCCACAGACGATGGAAGATGCTGTTTTGCAGCAAATCGGTAGAAAACATACTTCTGCACAAATTGCAGAGGCATTTCAGTTGGCACGAGAAGTTGGCTTTACCAACATCAACATGGACTTGATTGCAGGGCTGCCGCACGATACACCAGAGGGCTTTCATCGGACACTGGAAAAAGTACTGGCATTGAATCCAGATAGTATCACCGTGCATACATTGACCTTGAAACGAGCCGCAACGCTGTTTTCTGATCGTCAGGCACAGATCGGCAATCCGGTGCGGGAGATGGTGCGGGACAGCATTGCTCTGCTGCCAGAACACGGCTACCAGCCTTATTATATGTATCGGCAGAAGAACACCATTGACAATCAAGAGAATGTTGGCTATGCACGGGCTGGGAAAGAATCCTATTATAATATGCTGATTATGGACGAATCGCAATCCATTTTTGGAGCAGGCTGTGCAGCATCTACGAAGATTGTAGAGCCGGACTGCGGACGAATTACTCGGATTCATAACTATAAATTCCCGTATGAATATATCCGGCAGTTTGACCAGCTGATGGAGAAGAAACAGCAAGTGTTCGAGATTTATCAGCGAATGGCAGCAGCGGAACAGAATTAAACGAAAACGATTGCACCAACTGCGGTCGAGCTGGCTCAGCTCGGTGGAGAGGGTGATTCCCCACAGTGTGGGGAAATGTCCCGAAGGGACAAAAGGGCAGGGCATCCTTTGAAAACAGGGGGGGACAAGCTGTCCTTCCTTAACAGAGGGATTGATTAGAGATATTGAAATCTAAGAGGAATATGTGAAAATGCTGTTCGCTATTCTGGAAGCATAAAAAATTCCTGTGAATTTTAATCTAAGAATGATTGAAAGAAAATTCGGAAAACGCAACCACCAGCGAACAGCAACAAAGGCAGACAGCGAAGCGATTCTGCCGAATCAGATTCCATTGTTTTCCCTAGGAATAACATTGTAAAAAATGGAGTAGAGATGCAATCATTTTTCCAAAGTATGACAGACACAAGGAGGAAGTCATCATGGCAATTGCCATTAGAGCCTATCAGCCGAAGGATGTTCCGGCTTTGGTAGAAATTTGGAACGAAGTTGTGGAGCAGGGCGTTGCATTTCCGCAAAAAGCACCGCTCACCAACCAAATTGGAGCGGACTTTTTTGCAAAGCAATCATGCACCGCAGCGGCTTATGATATGGAAACTGAAGAAATTGTAGGCATGTATATCCTGCACCCGAACAATGTTGGACGGTGCGGACATATCTGTAATGCTAGCTATGCGGTAAAGACCACTTGCAGAGGGCAGAAAATCGGAGAACAGCTGGTGCGGCACTGTCTGCATCAAGCTCGGCAGATGGGATTCCGCATTTTACAGTTCAATGCGGTTGTAAAGGAAAATTATGCAGCAAGAAAGCTGTATGAAAAGCTGGGATTTGTCACGATTGGAACGGTTGCAGAGGGCTTTCAGAAGAAAGATGGAACGTATTCCGATATTGTCTTGTATTATTTCCCACTGCAAAACGAACCGACCGCAGAAGCGTAAATCATCCATAATATGGAAATCTCTGGGTTGCATTTTAGAAAAAAATATGGTATGATAGTAGAAAGAAACAGACAGAGGTGGACGTATTTTGAAACGGGTTTATTTTATTTTTAATTTACATTCTGGAAAAGCTGCATTGAACAACCAGATTCCGAAACTATTAGACCAATTCACAGCTGCCGGTTATGAAGTGACGGTACATCCCACTCAGCGGCAGGGGGATGGCATCGTTTCCGCAAAGTATGCCTGTGAACATGAATTTGATTTGCTGGTCTGTGCCGGCGGAGATGGAACGCTCAATGAAGCGATTCAAGGCTGCATGAACAGTGAAAATCCGCTGCCAGTGGGGTATATTCCGGCAGGGTCTACGAATGATTTTGCGAGAGGCTTACAGATTCCAACTACACCGGAAAAAGCTGTACAGTGCATTTTAGACGGCAATACGCTTTGCTGCGACATCGGAAAATTCAACGAGCATTATTTTACCTATGTAGCAGCCTTCGGAGCATTGACAGAAATTTCTTACCAGACACCGCAGAATTATAAAAATGTATTGGGACATGCTGCTTATTTGCTGAATGGTATTGCTCATTTGCCGACCATTAAAGCACGAAAGATGCGGATTGAATATGATGGAACAATACTGGAAAACGATTATCTCTATGGCATGGTGACAAATGCAACTTCTGTTGCAAAGCTGTTGTCCCTGTCCGATGTAGAATGGGATGATGGGCTGTTTGAAGTCACCTTGATTCGGAAGCCGACTGATTTGGTGCAGTTCCACCAGTTGATTTTATCGCTGGCAAATTTTCAGCTGGGAGCAGAGCGGCAGTATTTTGATTATTTTCGGGCATCACATGTGACCATTACCAATTTGGATGAAGAAGAAGTTGCGTGGACGATTGACGGAGAGTATGGCGGAAATCAGCGAGTGAATGAAATCTCCAACTGTCAGAAAGCATTGAATATTTTTGTGCCCAAACAAAAATAAATAATGGTTTAAAATCAGTCCATATTTCATATTTCTCTCTATTTTTCACAAAAAATACTTGACTTTTTTTCGATTTTCGTGTATAATAAAAACATCATTTTTTCAGGAAAGGGGTTATGGACAGATGGCAGATCCGACATTACAAAATGGGATGACACCGGGCGGAACGGATAAAAATGGTATGGCAGTTGCCTCCTTGGTGCTGGGTATCATTGCAGTTTGCTGTTGCTGTGTTTCTGGGCTGAGTTTGGTGTTGGGAATTTTGGCAATTGTGTTTTCTATTTTGAGCCGGAAAAATCCAGCAAAGAGTGGATTGGGAACAGCTGGTTTGGTTTTGGGAATCATTGCATCTGTTTTGGCAATTATTTCAATTATCGTTGCACAAACCGATTGGTATCAGACAACGGTAACACAGCAGTTGATTGACACATTTGGCGACCAGTATGCTGATATGCTGAACTAAGCAAGAACAAAATGAAAAAGGGGACTGTTTTACTTTACGGAAAGCAGTCCTTTTCTATTTCTCAGCAGAAAGGAGCGGAGATTGTTGCAGCAACAAATCAAACAGAAAAGATGGCACACAGCAGAGAAATGGATCTGGCTGTTTTTACCGATTGGTTTCCTGATCGGGGGGCTTTTGGGGCGGCACTTGATTTTTGATTTCGTGCAACTATATTTTCCACCTTGCGTTTTTTATACCGTGACGCATTTTTATTGCCCTGGCTGCGGAAATACACGAACTGTGTTGGCGTTGCTGCACGGGCATCCTTTGCAGGCACTGCACAATAATGCAGCGTTTTGTTATCTGTTGGTGGTATTGCTGCTGTTGTATCTGCAAAAAGTTCTGCGTTGCTTTGGAAAATCGGTGCAGTTATTGCCGAAAGGAAATTGGTTTCCGATTGTTTCCGTTTGCATTTGCATGGCATATTGTTTGATTCGGAATTTTGTGCCTTGGATGCAGCCACTGCCGGTATAAATGAAAATGAATCTGAAAGGAAGAAAGAACGATGCTCTATACACCATTAACGAAAAAAGCATTAAAACTTGCTTACGCTGCCCATGCGGGGCAAGTGGACAAAGCCGGAATGCCCTATATTTTTCACCCCTATGAAGTAGCATTGCAGGTGCAGACTGAAGAGGAAGTTTGTGCAGCACTGCTGCATGATGTCGTGGAAGATACCGATTGGACGATGGGAGATTTACGGGCAGCTGGATTTCCAGAAACGGTCTTGGAAGCAGTACAACTGCTGACGCATGACCCCGCCGTTCCATATTTGGATTATGTGCGGGCGTTGTGTGGAAATCCGATTGCCGTGGCAGTGAAACGAGCAGATTTGCACCACAACAGTGAACGAACTCGATTTGATGCAGATAGTCTGGACATCGAAAAACGCTTGCAGAAATATGCAGCGGCAAAGGCAGTATTAGACGAAGCAGAAAAGAAGAAATGTAATAGTGTTTAAAACAATGGACATGCAGGATGCATAGAATAGAAAATGGTGCTGTATAGTTGCTATTTGCTTGGTAGTTGTTGCTGTGGCATTTGCATGGATAGTGGTAGAAATTGAAAGAATCAATATCAGAGAAATCAAAAAAGGAATGGAAAAGTCGTCAATCTCAAAAGAAAAAGAGAGTGACGGCTTTTTTGTAACAAATTCATGGATGCTTTTTGATAAAAAATAACTTGGTTTCTCGCAATTATGTTACAATCTTAACAGTTTCAATGTTGAAAAAAATGTGCAGATATGATAAAATGAAAAGAGAAATAGACAAAGAAAGGGGTTGTGTTGGATGAAAAAGTTCGTTTTTGGATTGCTGTTCGGGACGATGATTTGTTTTCTGTTACCGAAACCAGTTTTGCATACCGATGCAGCTGCTCCTTTTGATGTGAATGAATTTGTAGACATTGCTTCTGCAAACATCAATGCGATGCGGATGAAAAATGGTCTAGAGCCATTGCAGACCGCACCACTTTTGCAGAAAATGTGTCAAGAGCGTGCAGATGAATTGACAAAATCGTATGCCCATAGCCGTGTAAATGGAGATGCATGGTATACGATTCTGACAGATTATGGAATTGATACGAACTGTTTTGCAGGAGAAAATATTGCCGCTGGATATGATACACCAGAAGGGGTTGTCAATGGTTGGATGAATTCTGCCGGACATCGAAAAAATATTCTGAATACCAATTACGAATATTTTGCGGTAGGGGTTTCCTATTATGAAGACGACCCAGAGTATTATTTTTACTATTGGGATTTGATTTTACTTTCTTCTGATACGGGTTTTGAAGATTCCTATACACCGCTTGCGACTTTTATGCCAGTTACAACAGAAGAAACAGAACAAACAACAACGACAACCTTACAGACCACGACAATGACTATGACAACAATTCCGGAAACTTCTACAACACTGGCATATGATTATAATTATGGGGATTGTAATACAGATGGCGTTGTAGATTTGAGAGATGCAATTTTCTTGGGAAAATATCTGTCAGGGCTGGTTGCAATGACAAGAATCCAATTAGTCAATGCGAATTGCAATCAAATAGACGAAACAGAAATTGTGGATGAAAAAGATGTGCAGAGTATTATGAGATTTATCTTGTTAAAATTAGATACACTGCCAGAAACAGAACCATAAATAATAAGATGCGGTATTTGAAAGAAATGATTGTGTTTCTTTCAAATGCCACTTTTTTGTTTGAAAATTTCGGGGGAGTAGAAATACTGTTGAATGTGGAGCATGATACAGACGGATGATGAAATTTGTCTTGTTAAAATTGAATCCGCTGCTAGAAACAGAATCGTATATACAGAATGAAATAGTAGAAAGAAATAATTATATTTTGTTCATGTGCTGCAATCTTTTTGTTTGACAGTTTCCAGAAAACATGGTATCATAGTAAGAAAGAAATTTGCGTGAAAAATGGAGGAACTGCTTTGAAATCTAATGCCAATCGAGAATCTGTGCTTCAGAAGAATCAGAGTTATGCAACAGAAATTACCGATTTAACAGTAGAGGGAAATGGTGTTTGTCATATTCAGGGAATGACGGTTTTTGTTCCGCATACTGCTCCGGGCGACCAAGTGCGTGTGAAAATTGTAAAGGTCTGTAAGCAATATGCATTTGGAATCATCGAAGAGATGGAAATGCCGGCAAGTTGTCGAATAGAATCAGATTGCCCTTATCCGGCATGTGGTGGATGTACTTTCCGGCATATTTCCTATGCAGCAGAATTGCAGTGGAAAGAAAAATTGGTACAGGATGCGTTTCATCGAATTGGAAAGCTGCATCCGGAATTTTTGCCGATTGTTGGTGGAGGACAGCGTTCGCATTATCGGAATAAGGCACAATATCCAGTTGCTGTCGGGGCAGATGGAAAACCAGTCTGTGGTTTTTACGCGAAACGCAGCCATCGGGTAATTCCGGTACGAGATTGTCAGTTGCAGCCAGTGTTGTTTCAGCAGGTTTTAGATGTGATTTTGCAATATGTAGCGGAAAAATCCATTTCTGTTTATCAGGAGGAAACTGGAACAGGCATCTTGCGGCATATTTATTTGCGACAGGGATGGCATACCGGGGAACTGATGGTTTGTCTGGTTGTGAGAAAGCCCATTGAGCGGCAATTGAAAGGTTTGATAGAACGGTTAACAGCTGCTTTTCCGCAAGTGAAAAGCATTGTGATGAATTGCAATCCGGCTCGCACCAATGTAATTTTAGGGGAAAAGAATGTTTTGTTGTGGGGCTCAGAAACGATTACAGATATTCTTTGCGGTAACCGAATTTTCCTTTCCCCGCATGCTTTCTATCAGGTCAATACAGAGCAGGCAGAGCGACTGTATGGAATTGCGAAAGAATTTGCGGCATTGCAAGGAACAGAACGACTGTTGGATTTATATTGCGGAGCAGGAACGATTGGGCTTTCCATGGCAGATGCGGCAGCGTCTGTGTTGGGGGTAGAGATTGTACCGCAGGCGGTGGAAAATGCAAAGGAAAATGCTCGGCAGAGTGGAATTTTGAATGCAGAATTTTTGTGTGGAGATGCTGGAACAGTCGCACAAAAGTTGGAGCAGGAACAGTTGCAGCCGGATGTGATTGTGGTAGACCCACCGAGAAAGGGATGTGATCAAAATGCGTTGGATGCCATGGCAAAGATGCAGCCGGAACGGATTGTTATGATTTCCTGTCATCCAGCAACGGCGGCAAGAGATTGTGCGGTGTTACAGGAAATGGGGTATGCAGTGCAGAAGGTGCAGCCGGTGGATTTGTTTCCGGGAACGGGGCACGTTGAGTGCGTGGTTTTGATGTCGAGGAATAAGGCATAAAAGTTGCGATTTTACGGCACTTTTCGGTTTTCACACTAAATAGCAGTGTCAGCTATAATGCCATTTTTACTGTATTCGGAAAGACATCCACGGTCTAAAAAGGACTGATAACCAATCTGCATAGTGAGATTACTGTGTAGTATGGATAACAGAGAGGTTAGTACACTGTCATTTGGTTGTCATTCGTTAAAATGTACAAAGGAGGAGAGTTAGATGTGGTTTGATATTCCTAAGGAAATTTCAAAGAAAAATACGTTTTTAGATTATTTTACTGTGTCTCTTGAAAGAAAAGGCATTAAATATTGTGTTAGATATTTAATGGAAAAAAATCACTCTCCATATACAATAGGTCATGATAAATATGCTATGTTTATAAAATGGAATGGTGAAAATAATAATATCGCAATTATAGTAGGTCAAAATCCCGCTGCCTGCCAAACAATAAATAATAGCAGGTTCCATCCAGATGATACCAATTGGAATATTATTAAGATTTTAAAGAAAATGGGGTATGATGGTTATATTATGATCAATACATTTTCTTGTATAGATTCCAATGGGCGAGCAATTAAATCAATTCCTCCACAATGTAGAAACATCTCTGTTGCAAAAGATATTTTAGAAGATAGGCAGATATCTAATGTGAAAATAATCCTTGCTTGTTCAAATAGTAATAACATAGCATATGATTTTATTCAATTCTTAAGTAAATATCAAAATCGCTTATACCGAGTTGAAGGTTATACCAAACAACAAACTACTATTCCAATTTTTCATTTTTCGACGCAATCTTTAAACCAAAAGTCATTTGATTTCTTAGGAAAATCAAGATTATCACAAATAAAAAATATTAATACTAAAAATAATAATATTTCCAATAATACATGTATATTAAATATATAACAACACCCCCGCACCACTAAACCAGTGATGCGGGGGTTCTTCATATCTATTTACATTTCAATGCTGATCGTCACACCCGACTTAAACCGAAATTCCAGAAAGTCATCATGAACGGTTATTTTCTCCAGAAGTTTTTTGACCAGAGTTTCATCAAATTCTGTGATCTCACTTGGCTGAGAACTAATAAATGTTTGCAGTTCTTGGATACGCTTTGTGTGTTCCAGTTGAGTTGCATCATCCATGCCTTTCTGTTCCTGTAGCTCACGCAGATGCAGGATTTCCTCTGTCACATCGTCATAATTTTCTCGTTGCTTTGTTCTGTTGATCAGCTCCTGTTGCAATTCAGACATTCTTGCTGAGAGGGCCTCTGCTGTCATAGGATTCGCTGCATTCAATGCCAATTCAAGATTTTCTTTTAATCGATTCAAATAGACATCGCTGTCGCCGATCATTTCATTGAGTGCGTTCAGGAAAGCTGCTTTTAAAGTTTCCTCATTGACAGTTCTTGCACGGCATTTGTCTTTCTCTTTCAGCCTTGTGATACAACGCCATACAATGGATTTTTTGCCTCGATTGTTCCAGTGGATTCTGCGAAATTGTTCTCCACAGTTCGCACAAAACACAATCTGCGAGAATGCATGATTGGCACTGAAGCCGGTTTTTCTTCCAAACCAATCCTGCAAGGCAGCTCTCCGAGCAATTTCTTCTTGCACCATCAGAAACAGTTCCTTTGGAATGATGGGTTCATCCCCCTCGATGTAGTACTGAGGAACGATCCCGGTGTTTTTCACCCGCTTTTTCTGAAGATAATCTATGGTATAGGTCTTTTGCAGGAGGGCATCTCCCATGTACTTTTCGTTTTCAAGAATCAGACGTATGCTTGTATCATACCATTTGGTTTTGCCTCGTGATGTCAGAATCCCATCACGTTCCAACCCCTGTGCAATCTTCTTACAGCTTTTTCCTTCAAGATATTCTCGGAAGATACGCTTGACAACCTCTGCTTGTTCCAAATTGATAATCAGATGCCCATTTTCATCTTTGTCATAGCCAAGAAAGCATCTGGTATTGACCATTACTTTTCCTTGCTGAAAACGATACTGTACACCAATTTTTACATTCTGACTGAGGGATTCTGATTCCTGTTGTGCCAGTGATGCCATAATGGTAAGTAGAACTTCACCTTTGGAATCCATGGTATTGATAGACTCCTTTTCAAAAAATACGGGAATGTTCATATCTTTGAGCATTCGGATGTAATTCAAGCAATCTACCGTATTTCTGGCAAATCGGCTGATGGACTTTGTAAAGATCATGTCAATTTTTCCAGCCTTACAGTCTTCGATCATAGCATGAAATTGTTCTCTGCCTTTGGTTGAAGTCGCACTGATGCCATCATCTGCGTATACGCCGACCAATTCCCATTCCGGATTTTTATTGATAAATTCAGTATAATGTGCAATTTGAGCCTCATAACTGGTAGCTTGCTCCTCATTGTCCGTAGAAACACGGCAATAGGCGGCAACACGTAACTTTTTGACTTCCATCTTTGCGGAATTGCTGCCTTTCTGTGGTCTCGCAGGTATTTTTATGATGTTCATTCTATCACCTCAATCAGACTGTAGATATATTCAGCTTGTGCAACCGGATCGTCATAATGTCTTTCTGGAACAGCGATCTCAAATTTTGTATAGACCGGTGGAGCTTGCAAACGCTTTTTACCACCGTGCATTTCTGACCTGCGTATCAATTCTGCATTTGCCCTTGAAAAAGTCTGACGACTGATAATGGCAGGGTAGAAGTCATCGCCAACATAACAAAAATTGCAGATGATACGTTTTACTGTACTGTGAACCATTGCTTTTCCTGCATTTACTGCGGCATCTCGCAAGCTCATGCCAGAAAGATAACCATTAAAGATTTTGATGATAATTGCAGCTTCTTGTTCGTCTACAGTTGCTTTCCCATTTATTATTTTGTACCCGTACATACTTCCTCCTTCAGTGTTAATCCGCATTTTAGCTGAAATCCTATGCAGGTTCTTGTGTATACATATATTCTGTTAACAAATTCAGTGAACAGATCATCGCTGAATCCTGTGAGCATTTCTGCTGTTTCTGTGAAATGTAAAAGTTTTTTCGTTTCTTTTATGTCGCTGTTTTCTGCGGTTCTGTCAAGGCACTTTAATTTTGAACGGATCTCCTCATTTTCTTGTTCTATCCGCTGCAACTCCTGATTGTACATTACAGCATCAAGAAACTTCTTTACACGTAGTTTTCGCAAATCATTTTTGCGTTCGCTGTTTCTCTGCAATTGATTCTTCAAAGCCAGAATTGCTTGTAAATTTTCATCTGTGTCTGCAAGACAGAGCGTATCGTAGTATGGTTTCAGAACTTGTCTGTATCCAAAGATCAGTTTGTTCATCATTGTTACAAATGCAGCTTTTATCGCCTCATCTTTGATAAACATCATAGAACAAGCTTCCTTATGATACAGGTGTGTTGTACAAGCCCATGCAATCCCTGAACTCTGTGTCTGTCTTTTGAATCTGTTACCACATTCTCCACAGATGATTTTGCTGGAGAATGCATACTTGTTATGGTATTTTTCAATGTCTCTTACAATTCCATGTTCTTCACCATGCTTTTGAAGCATAAGTTGCACCTGATCGAAAATATCTTTACTGATAATCGCCTCGTGATGATCTTCTGCTAAGAAACGATCCAGTTCACCATGATTGATGTGCCGTTTGAAGTTGCTGTCGGTATATGTTTTTTGGAAAACGGCAGCACCATAATACTTTTCGTTTATGAGAATTCCCTTGACTGTAGATCCTGACCATTTGCCTCCCTTGCGGGTAGGAATTTTCTTTTTGCCAAGAATCTGAGCAATTTTATATGTTCCCATACCGTTCAGAACAGATGTAAAAATCATCCGAACAATTTCAGCTTCCGCTGGTTCAATGACCAGGTTTCCATTTTCATCTTTTGTATAGCCATAGGGCGGACATCCGAAAACAAATGTGCCGGACTCCATCTTTTTTCGTACTGTCCATTTTACATTTTTAGAAATGGATTCTGATTCATTCTGTGCCATACTGCTGAGAATCGAAAGGATCAGCTCACTTTCCATACTTCCGGTATCGATATTTTCCTTTTCAAAATAAATTGGAATATTCATATCAAGCAGTTCACGAACCAATGATAAGCAGTCAGACGTGTTTCTGGAAAAACGGCTGATTGATTTTGTCAGCACATAATTGATACGCCCTGTTCGGCATTCATATAAAAGTGCCTGCAAACCATCACGGGAATCTGTTGTTGTGCCACTGATTCCGAAGTCATAGAATACACCTGCAAATTCCCAATCATCATGCAGTTTGATCCATGATTCATAATGTTCACGCTGTGCATTCAGACTTTCTTTTTGGTCATCATTTTCGGTACTGACACGGCAGTAGGCAGCTACACGCAGTTTTTTTATTTCAGTTGGCTGTGACACAATTTTTTTGATGTGCAATGATTTTCCCTCCTTTGTCAATATGCTATATTAACTCTAAACCGATGATTTTTCAAGTGTTTTTGGAAATAAGTCGGCGAATAAAGGAGAGAAAGTCTGGCGGTTAAGTTCCATTAATTTGTCATATTCGACAAAGGAAATCAGGTTCTGCTGATAAAGTAGATCTGTTATAGACTGTGCCTTAAAGTAATTGATTTCATCAATAATTTTTTGTTGTTCCATAATGCACCTCTTGTTTATCTGATATAGAGGGGGTATGATGACAGTTTTCCCCTCTATTATCTGTCTGAAAAGTCAACCCCCTTAAATAGGCAGACAGGAGAGTGAAATTCAAAAACAAAAAAGCTGCCCCAGAGAAGAATCTCCAGGACAGCCTTTCATCATAAAATCGTATTTACTTTTTTCTGCACTTCATTGTAGTCATAACCGGCATCAGTCAGACGTTTCTTACGTTCCGCACCATTGCTCCACTTTCCCTGAATGACTTCACGGGCAACCTCATCAACGGACTTCTTTGCAGGATATACCTGTTTTCCATTACTGTCAAATACAGCATATCCCGCCTTGCAGACTTTCTTGGCATTTTCAAGAGAAGAAAAAGCCCCGATCTGCGATTTGGCATCGGACCAGGACTTTCTTACTCTGTAAAGCTGTTTTGCCGCAGGTGCAGAGGGTGTTGATGTCGTTGCAGAACCAGCGTTCATATATCCCTGTACCTTTTTCTTGAAATCCGACCAGTGAGGCAAAATGTAAAGCGGACACATCTTGTAGAAGTTTCTTGCTGTATTGAGATAATCTACACTGCCCGATTTGCCATCTCTGACATTAAGCCAGTGAGTATGTGTGTAAAGATGATCGATGCTGAGATTGTATTTCTTCAGCAAGGCTGCCGCCAATCTTGCACAATTGTCCTCAGACTTCTTATCTGTCGCATTATACGCAGATGACATGATGCACTCGATCGCAATTGTTCTGCGATTGCCATTGCCGGAGCCATCAGCGGCGTGCCATCCGCTCAGACTGTGGGGCAGATTCTGCCATGCACAGGTATTGTCAACATAATAATGCACTCTGACATCATTCATATTGCCATTGACGGTTGCACGAGTATACTGCTCCGCAGGTGTCGTTCCTGCAGCGGTCGTGATCCATGCTGTATTGTGGACTGTTACGCCAATAATTTTACCCTCCATCGAAACAGAGGGCATAGCGATTCTATTGGGATTATGTCTGGTGAGCAAATACTCGTTGATTTTTACTCTATTCAAAGTGGTTGTTGTATCAGGTCTTAAAATAGCCATTTATTCGTCCTCCTTTTCATCTTCGGTTCTGCCTACTTTCGTTTGCAGAACATCAATTGCTTTTTTGAATGCAGGCGGGAAAGGGATTCCCATAAGTGTTGTATTCTCGATAATGGAAAGCAGTTCGTTCAGACAAAAGCTGATGCAGACTGCATCTCTGATGTAATTTGTGCCAATGAGAATATCAATTCTCACGCCGACCACAACCATAAGCAGAATACAAAACTTCTTTGCAAGACCAACCCAGCCTGCCGTGCTGTTGAGTGTACCGCTTTCGCTGTGTTTGGATTTGCCCATCGCAGCAGTCACGATTCCCGTTACAAAATCAATGCCCATAAAAACAACGAGTGTTGCAAGAGCAGAATCCCAGCCACCGAGCAGCGTTGCGATAAATCCGCCGACAATGCCTGCAATCAGGCAAATGGTATCTTTCATAAGATCACTCCTTCATAAATTTAATAGACTTCACCATCGGATGTGAATTATCCGATGTGCCTTTAAAGGCAAGATAATATTCTCCATCCGATATGTTTTCAAGTGACTGTATCACAGAAATGAAAGTATCGGAGTAGAGCCATTTAAATGATAATTTCAAAGCATTTTCGGCTTTGATTTCCTCGTAAATATACTGAGCAAGTTCAGAACCCATTTTATCTGTATTCGGAATAAGATAAAATTCAGCGTCCTGTGATGCACCGACCATATAGCTTAAGAGCAGCTTCATTTTTGAAGTAATTGCGACAGGAGTCAAAAACATCACAAACACAGTTCCTGCCCAACTGAAATCGTTCTGATTGAAATACAGGGCATAGTCATTCTCAGCAGAACAAAAGTGAGGATAACTCTCTGTAAATCCTGCAAGAGAACGATAACCGTCATTGTAATAAGTGTAGATGCTGTCGCCGTATTTCTGCAAGGCATCAGAACCGCTTTCAAATACAGAGATATAGCTGATGCCGGATATTTGCCTGATTTGCTCCTGTAAATCTGCAATATCAGCTTTTGTTGCATAGTCTGACATATCGGGAGTGATTCCGTCCTTGCCGTCAGCACCTTTCAGGCTTTGCAGCCATTCATTTTCTGTACCTGAAAATCCATGTTCTACGGCAATAATATATGCTGATTTTCCATCGATTCCGTCAATTCCGTCACGCCCCGGAAGTCCGTCTGCACCATTTTTGCCATCCTTACCAGGTAAACCATCAACGCCATTTCTACCGTCACATCCGTCTTTGCCGTTTACTCCATCTTTGCCATCAACACCTTTCAGGCTTTCAAGCCATTCAGTTTCTGTGCCAACAAATCCATGTTCTACAGCAATTTCATAGGCTGACTTGCCGTCTTTGCCTTTTTCAGAAATCTTCTGCAAAAGCTGCTGATAGAGGTCTGGAGTTGGCGGTATCGGTGTTTCATTTTCACCATCAAATCCCGATTGTCTGATGTGCAAGGTTTTTACAATCGTTGTTGCTCTGACTGTTTCAGTTGCTTCTGCATCATAACCAAACAATGACATTTTCACAGTCCCTGCGGTTAGTTCGGCTGGCAGAAAACAGCTTGTATTTTCTGTTCCGAGAACCGTGTTATAGGTTATTTCGTCCTGTGTGAACTGCACCACCTTATGCATCGGTTTCCAGTTATTATCGAACACAAAATGTATCTTTACAAAAGCAATCTGGTCTGCTGCAATGACTTCATGTTCCAAGGTTTCAATGTTCTGTCCTTTCACAAGAAATTTTATCATGACTTCACTTCCTTCCACGTTTTTGTACCTGCAACATATTCCATATATCCATCAAGGCACTGGATCTTCGTCAGCGGTGTTTCAGTGGTACTGTTGGAATGCCCATCCCAGTTATTGTTCTTTTTCACAGCGTTCCAATCCGCCAGACTGCCTTCATAGGTGATCTGTGTAAGCTTTTCACAGTAGTTGAAACAACCGCCGACAATCTCCCTGACGCTTTTCGTCAGTGTGAGATTTTTCAGCCTGATACAGCGTGCAAACATTCTGTCGCTGATAATTTTACCACTGTATCGCACTGTTTCAAGGTTCTGACATTCGGTGAATACCATCGCCCCGACAGTTACCACAGAGGACGGAACGGTTACAGACTTTATCGCTGTTCCTGCAAATGCATTCACACCCAGTTCCGCAACACGTTCCGGAATCCGGAGTTCTGTCAAGCCGTTTAGGCTCTGATGACAAATGTAACCGTCAATATGCGGCAGAAATGCAGCCTTTTTGATTGCTGTAAGCGTTGTCGGAAGTGATACTGTTTTTAAGTTATCACAATACTGAAAAAGCCGTTCACCAATGCCTGTCACACCCTCTGAGACAATAACTGACTTGATATTTGCATTGTTTTGCAATGGTGACGGATTGCTGTCAGTAGAATAATCAAATGTTGCCCCAGTGCCTTTGAGGAGCAGTCTGCCGTCTGAATAAAGCACAAAATCCACGTTCTGACCGCATTTCCCGATGGAAACCACATCGCCTGTCATCTCATCAATTTTCAGCGTTAATTCGTTTATCTTTGTTGTCAGCTGACCGACTGTGATGTTGTAATCTTTTATCTGCGTCTGAATTTCAGAAAGCTGAGAGAGCATATCTGTGACCTTGCATTTACCGAGAATACAGCGGACATATCCGCAGAAATTATTGTTCTCCCTGTAGTCTGTAATGCTGAGTTCTGATGTGCCTGCATCAAGTTTGATGATACACAGTGTCAGATATTTCTTGTAATCTGTGTTCTGAAATCTTGGTATTGCAGGATTGGTGGCAGGAGTTCCTGCGAGAATTTCAAAGCTGACATTGCGGACGTTTTCAGAAGTATTGCAACAAATTCCAACCGCCATATATCTTGTCAGAGATTCGTCCACATAGCGTGATAAGTCATAGGTGTATGCAGTATCCGAAATGAAGTAATGCCCCTGAATCCAAGCCTTTCCGCTGCCTATTGTCAGTTTCAATTTGCTTGCAGACAGCTTGAAACACTGCCCGAAATTGTCCTGAATCCCATCACAGATGATACTGCCGAGATAGTCGTTGAAGTTTTCAGCGGTGTAAGTTCTGTCCAAATTTTTCGCATTAAAAAATCCATATGAAAATGCCATAAATCATTCCTCCCTAAATGTTGGTGTGAGATTTCTGCCGTTGCGGTCGAAACTCTCAATCATTCCGACAAGCTGTATTTTGTTTTGCCTGATACCAAACCTGTGGTGTTCAACTGTAACAAAATCCCCAACAAAGTAGTCCACACCGTATTGAAACTGTGTGGACTGCACTGCGATCTGTGATTCTGATTTTGTTTTTGTGGGTACAAGATTCTGCTTGCCTTTCTCTTTTAGAAGTTCCGAATATTCTTCCTCAGATAATGGTTTTGTTTCGCCATTTTCCTGTTCTTCGTCCGAGATGTCTTTTGCATCAACATACACCTCATATCTGTCAAGCAGGGCAGGTTCAGAATTTGTAAAACAAGTGGTTCTTTTACGCTGTTCACCCTCGCCCTTTCCAAGAACATAGGCAAAATTTCTCTTGACGGAAGTGTCTGTAAAGTAGGTGAAAGACAGCAGATTGTTGTAGCTGTCGGAGAACACAATATGCGGATTTTCCTTCTGCAATATGCTTCTGTCTTCGCCCTGCAACAGGTCAAAAATCATCTCATACTGTTCCTCTGCAATCTTACTCAGACGAATGTTTGCCGTTCCGCCGATTTTTTTGCAAATGGTGTACACCCATTCCATCAAATTATCATAACTGACCTGCAATTTGGTTTCAGTATCCCAGCAAGCACCTTGAATTTTTCCAAGTTTCAAGCCCGGAATCAGCCTGTTTCCGCTTGCTAAAGCGTTGTTTTCTACAGCTTTCTGAACGATTGCACCGTAGGAAGTTTGTGATGTAAAATTTAATGTGGGATAGATGATTCTGCGTTCAAGTAAGCACATTAAAAATCTGCCCTTGATGATGAGATAATCTCCATCTTCTGCATCGGTTTCAAGTTCCACGGATTCAATCAGTCCGAAATGTTCCCTGTCATCATCACGTCCCACAATTCTGCCAGTCTGAAAAATTTCAATATTTCGGGGAGATGCAGCAATGTACACTTCAAAAGCACCGCATTTGTAATATTCAATATCCCACAAAAGCGAAGAAAAGCTGTCGCAGACAGCCTCAAGTGAAATATTCAGTTTATCATTTAAGACAGTCATATTGTAAATTTCAATCTGCATTTTTCACACCCCTAAGTACGCATTGCGGTGAATAAGACGGACTTTCAGGCTTGACAGCCCCTCAGACGCACGAACATAGAATTTATTTTCGCCTGCTTTCAGATTCAGCCATGTTGAACCTGAAACAAGTCGGTTGATGATATTTGTCACAACGCCCTCACGCTTCAGAAGAACGGTTTTGTTGCCTGTTTTCGTAGTTATGGTGATAACATCGCCCTCTTGAATATCGCCCGAAATCTGCATATATTCGTCCGTCAGAGCGTTGTAAATGGTCGGATTTTTCGCAGGTCCACCGCTGATTTCAAGAGTGAATCCAACCTCATCACCGCTGTTGTTGATAGTCATCATATCCTGCGTATTATATGCACCAATCGGAAATGGTTCATCATTATCAGGACAGACAAAATGAAATGCACCTCTGACACGGGAATATTCTGCAATCTGCGTTTCGGTGGAATACCAGTAAATATCAGGGCAGAGAATGGAAATCTGCCCATTGGTCAGCTTTTCAAAATTCTCCACCTCGCAGGTTTCCACAATACCCTCAGCATACACAGAAATATTTTTTGTGGAGTAGTATATCTTGATGTAGCGTGACGGCTTGACCACACGATATAGTTCATGCCTGCGAAGTTCCACATCAAAGCCACGCATCTGAAAGGTAATGACGATGTTCCGCTTTTCGATGAATGCGTTATTCAGATAGCTGCCGTTCATTCCTGCATAATTTGAAGTGCTGATTGTTCCTGTTGGCGGATCAAGTCCTTTGATTTTGGAGAACATATATCGGTTTGCAGTTTTGGACAGGCCGATTTTTTGACCTGCTTCGTTTTCAAGAATTAAAGTGTAGAACAAAATTTCACCTGCTTTTCATTGACAAAAAGATGATAATATGATATAATACTTCAAAATTGAACTATTCAAAAAAGAACAGGAGGACATATGAACTTCAGTATTGAAATCCCCAGAAAAATTTCACTTGCATACAGTAAAGTGTGTAAGCCACTTTGTAAAGAACTGGGTTTGTCGCAAACTGCATTTGATATTCTGATGTTTCTTGGAAATAATCCGAAATACAAAAATGCAAGAGATATTGTAGAGATACGCCATATCAAAGCAAATCTGGTATCGGTAAATGTTGAACGTCTGGTTCAGGAAGGCTATTTGACAAGACAGGCTGTAGAAGGTGACAGGCGTAAAACAGAATTACTGTGTACAAAGAAAGCCAAACCAATCATAGAACGAGGTCAGCAATTGCAAAAAATGTTTTTTGAAAAGCTGTTTGTCCATATTGATGATAATATGAGGAAAGCTTTTGAAGAAGTTATGCAGGTTATCAGTAAAAATTCAGATGAAATTTTGGAGGAAAAAGAATAATGGAAACAATAATGACTATTCTGGTTACATTTTTTGCAGGTATGGGTGCAGGACTTGGAACAGGATTTGCAGGAATGAGTGCTGCCGCCGTTATCAGTCCGATGTTGATTACTTTTTTAGGTATTGACCCTTATATGGCAGTCGGTATTGCACTTTCTTCTGATGTGTTGGCAAGTGCAGTTTCCGCCTATACTTATCATAAAAATAAGAATCTGGACATTAAAAACGGATTAATTATGATGGCAAGTGTGCTTGTTTTTACAGTTGTCGGAAGCTATGTGGCAAGTACTCTGCCATCCGCAACAATGGGCGGTTTCTCGGTATTTATGACGTTTCTGCTTGGAATAAAATTTATTGTTCGTCCTGTTATGAACACTAAAGAATCTATGGCGGAAACATCAGCGAAAAAACGTGCTATACAGTCCATTATCTGTGGAATTATTATTGGTTTTATTTGCGGATTTGTTGGTGCAGGGGGCGGAATGATGATGCTTCTGATTCTGACCAGCGTTATGGGATATGAATTAAAAACCGCTGTAGGCACAAGTGTATTTATTATGACTTTTACCGCATTGACGGGTGCTGTATCGCATTTTACAATTGGCGGAACACCGGATATTCTGACATGGGTATTGTGCATTGTGTTTACGCTGATATGGGCAAGAATTGCGGCAGTATTTGCAAATAAGGCAAAGCCAAAAACATTAAATCGTGCTACAGGTATTATTCTTGTGGTGCTTGGTGTCGTTATTATGGGATTTCGATTTCTGCACTAACTTTTAAATATCCACCGCATTCCTCGTCTGCCTATAAATCTCCAGCCGTGACAGTGCTTTCGGACTATTGTTGGTCTGATTTACTGTGCGGCTGTTGTCATTATAGTAGTTATTTACCACTGAGCCGTTTGCATCACGGCTCAAAACCGCTCATTGACTTTTGAGAGTGGAATGTGATATAATTGGGTATATGCTGTAGGGCGTGACAGCCCTATAAATCGGAATTTAACGCACATCTAAAAAACGAGAATTCACAGAAACGTAGCCATAAAATGGTGATGAAAGGACGTATAACTTATGAGTAAAAAAGTATTTGTTTTGGTACACGATTACTGGCATCACGATGATTCCATCAAGCCTATGATGGACTATCTGTTTAACGCAGATTATGAAGTAACATTCACAAAGAACCCAAATGATTATTTCAACGGGCAGTTTGATTTGTTTTTGTCTTTCAAAGATCCTATTGAAAATGATCAGATTCCTACTCCAATCTGGTGTGATGAAAAATGGACGGAGAAATTTCTGAATGATGTTCAGAATGGTATGGGAACGATTATGCTTCACGCATCACTTACTGATTACACAGAAAATCACGCAATCCTCACAAATGTTGTAAGAAGTAACTTTATCACTCATCCCGAACAATGTCCGCTTACTGTAAAACCGATAGCAGAACATCCGATTATTGAAGGCATTGGCAAATTCACATTCCCTGATTTTGACGAACATTATGTAATGAAAATGATTCCGAATGCTGATACAACGATTCTTGCAGAAACCATTTCAAAGAACGGCGTTCAGCCTGCTGTATGGATTCACACCTATGGCAAGGGAAAAATCTGCTGTATCGTTCCTGCACACACTACCCAAAATCTGACCTGTGAACCATTTGTCAAACTTGTAAAGAATGCTATTGATTGGGTTTAATAGCATTAATAGAGCGTCAAATTCCAGTTTGCAGGGCAGAAACTCCGCCCCATTACTGTTTCACCGCATTCTTCGTAAGTCTATAAATCTCCAGCCGTGACAGTGATTTCGGGCTATTGTTGGTCTGATTCACTGTGCGGCTGTTGTCGTTTTGATAGTAATTGTTGACCACCGAATTTTCAGAAGTGCCGTTCATCATTGCCCCCGTCATGCCGTCAAGGTTGTAGTTTTGCTCGGAATTGAGCGAAAGTTTCATGGTATCCGCAACGCCCGAAACCGCCTTTGCTACGACCTTTTTGCTTTTATTGATGCCGTCTGCCAAGCCGTTCATGAAGTCCGGCATCCAGCTTTCAAAATCTGTCAGCGGTCCTACGTCAGGGACAGAAAAATGCAGATAACTGCGGATCGTATCGGCAATATTTGATACGCTGTCAGCAAGACTGCCGATCATACTTCTCAAGCCATCAATGATGTTGGAAACAATATCCCGTCCCCAGTTCCACGCATCTGATGCAAGCCCTTTGACATAGTTCACCGCATTGTCAAATCCGCCTTTAATCGTGGAGTAAATGCCGCTGATGACACTTGCAACAGAAGATTTCACATTGTTCCAGATGTTTGTCACAGTCGAATGAATTGTATTCATCACCGATGAAATTGTGGAAGAAATGCTGTTCCAGACGGAAGATACAGTATTTCGGATAGCGTTTACCACGCTTGAAACAGCACCGCTGATGGTGTTCCACACACTCGAAATAATAGAATGAATCGTGTTCATTGCACCGGAAATGAAACCTGAAATTGCAGTCCAGACGGTAGAAATCACGCTTGAAATGGTGCTTAAAACCGTTGAAATCGTGATATAAATAGCGTTCCAGACCGTTTCAAAGAACGTTTTGATGCCCTCAAGCAACGGCGTAAGAAAGGCAACAATCGCATTCCAGATGATCTGTATCTTTTCCGAGATCCAATCCATCACGTTGCTGATGATAATATGAATCGCCTGGAAAATGGTTTCAAACAGATATTTGAACGCTTCCAAAAGAGGAGAAATAAAGCTGTAAATTGCATTCCAGATACTTGAGATCGTGTCATAAATGGTGGTGCAGACAGTTGAAATAACCGTCCATATTGCATTGAAAATGTTGGCAAAAAAGTCGTGAATACTGGTTAGAATTCCTGCGAAGAAGTCATATACAGAAGTAAAAATCGTGACCGCTGTGGTATAGATCGCAGTCGCTATCGTTGTAAAGAACGCTGATATTGCATTCCAGATATTTGTGAAAAAGTCAGCAACAGCCTGAAAAACAGAACAAATGTTGTCCCAGATTCCAACGAAAAAGTCCTTAATTGATGTCCAGACTTCATTCCATGATGTTCCGAACCAACCGAGAAATACATCTGCCACACCTGTCAGCGTGTTCAGAATATTGCTGAACTGGTTGACTACAAAGTCCCAGATACCTGTAAAAATGCCCTTGATACCGTTCCAGCACTGTTCCCAGTTTCCCGAAAACAAACCGATAAATACATCAAGCACGCTCAGAATGGTATCTGTCACAAAGGTGAAAATATCCGAAATATGCTGAAATACGCCCTCAAACACAGGAGCAAGCACACTGCACAGACTGTTCCACAGGGATTTCAGCATATCGCCGAAACTTTGAAAGTTAAAGCCCAATGCATTCACTCTGTCAACGATTCCGGATGTCAGACGTTCAAATGTAGATTTTATCTGTTCCCAAATGGAAAGAATGCTGTTTTTGAAATCCTCGTTGGTGTTCCAGAGATGCACAAAAGCAGCGACCAGCACAGCAATTACCGCAACAACCGCAACAACAGGAGCAGAAATACTGCCAATCGCCGTACCAAGGGTAGAAAATGCCGTCTTTGCACCTGCAATCATAGTTGGAATCTTTGAAACGAACGTTATCATGCTTCCGATAGAAGAAATTGTTTTACCAACAACGATCAGCAATGGATCTAAAGCCGCAGCCATCAATCCGATTTTGAGAATGGTTTGTTTGGTTGCAGGGTCAAGAGCGTTTAGTTTGTCCACAAATCCCTGTACTTTGGTGATCATCTCACGAATGACCGGCATCAAAATTTCACCGAACGATATCGCCAGTTCTTCCAGCTGGGATTTGAGGATAGTCAGCTGTCCTGCAAGATTATCCTGCATGGTTTCCGCCATGGAAAGAGATGTGCCATCACAGTTTGCAATGGCTCCGGACAGCTTATCAATATCCGCAGGTGCGGCATTCATCAGAGCAAGAAAACCGGACATGGCATTTTTGCCTACAAGAGTTTCTGCGGCACTCGCTTTTTCGGATTCTGACATCTGATCGAAGGCAACCCTGCAATCCGCTAAAATATCAGATAAGCTTCGCATTGATCCGTCTGAATTGGTAGTTGCGATTTCCATTTCTCCAAAGGATTCAGAGCAGAATTTTACTTCGCCTGAAAGTGCAGTCATAATGGAACGCATGGAAGTGCCGGATTGTGTGGACTTGATACCTGCATTTGCCATTAAACCCAGTGCCTCAGCAGTATCTTCACAGGAGAACCCCAAAGCACCTGCAATCGGAGCACAGTATTTGAAGGATTCCCCAAGCATAGATACATTGGTATTTGCATTACTTGATGCCGCCGCTAACACATCAGCAAAATGTCCGCTGTCAGCAGCTGTTAAGCCGAAAGCAGTCAATGCGTCTGTAACAATATCGGAAGTTGAGGCAAGATCTTCACCACTGGCGGCGGCGAGGTTCATAATGCCGTCAATACCCGACAGCATATCATTTGTTTTCCAGCCTGCCATCGCCATATAGTTCATTGCTTCGGCAGCTTCACTTGCTGAAAATTTTGTTTTACTGCCCATTTCACGTGCTTTATCACGCAAAGCCTGTAAATCGTCACCCGTTGCACCGGAAACAGCGGCAACCTTTGACATTGCAGAATCAAAGTCAGAGGCGGTTTTCACAGCAGCAGTTCCAAGGGCGGTAACGCCTGCGGTGATGGGCAGAAGTTTTTCACCTGCACCGGATATTTTACCGCCAACATTCTGAAGAACTTCTCCTGCATCGCCAATTTTTTGCAGGGCAGAACCTGCATTTTTCGCCTCTGTTTCCAGACGTTTCAATTCGTTCTCTGTTTCAACGATTTCACGCTGCAAAGCATCATATTGCTGTTGGGTGATCTCACCGTTTGCAAGAGCCGTGTTTGCCTGTTCTGCGGCAGTTTTCAGCGTTGCAAGCTTTTCTTTTGTTGCAGAAATGCTGTCGGCTAAAAGTTTCTGTTTCTGAGAAAGCAACTCTGTGTTTCTTGGATCAAGTTTCAGAAGTTTCTCGACATCTTTCAGCTGTGTCTGGGTGTTTTTGATGCTTTTGTTGACACCTTCCAGAGCCTTGGAAAGCTTGGTAGTATCGCCGCCGATTTCAACGGTGATGCCTTTGATTCTGTTTGCCACTGTGGTTCACCTCACTTTTTTTGAAAAATAGGTTGAATTTATCCTAACTTTATGATATAATAAATATAAAGGGGGTGTTCGTATGAACATTGATACAAACACAATTTTTTCTATGACCGAAGCAAACCAGAATTTTTCTATGGTTGCCAGAACAGTTGACCAATATGGAACAGCAATCATCTTTAAGAACAATAAACCACGTTATGAAATACGGGTATTTGATGATACTGAAACAGATGAAACTGCATCTGATGAAGATGTTCTTGACATTTCCAAAAAGTTATTAAAACGAAATGCTGCTGTATATAAGGAGCTTGCGAAATGATTCGTCTGACAAAACAACAAGTAATACTGCTTCATCAAGATGTCATTGCTCAGTCAGGAGGTTCACCTGAAATACGTGATGAAGGTTTGCTGGAATCGGCATTGAATGCTCCGTTTCAAACATTTGCAGGAATAGAATTGTATCCTACAATAATTGATAAGGCAGCACAGTTAGGATACAGTTTAATTAAAAATCACGCATTTGTTGATGGTAACAAGAGAATCGGAACTCATGTAATGCTTATTTTTTTAATGTTAAATGAAATTGATGTTGATTATGAAGATGAAGAATTAACACGGTTGATTCTTGGTGTAGCTGCCGGAGAAATATCTTCTGAACAGTTATTAGCTTGGTTACAAGCACACATTTGTTAATTCAAAACGCATCAAAATCCGCCTGTCCAGCAACCTCATTCCACCCTGAATACTCATCATTTTCACGTTCCGTAAACATATCATTGATCAGTCCAATCGTCAGCAAATCCAGCTCGGTCATAGAAAGACCGAGCTGTTTGCATCTCAGGAGAAAAAGCGGAGTTGTCATCGGGCGGTCAGTCTGGCGATGTTTTTTTTAGACTCTACCTGCGTTGCGGTGTTCAGTCCCCACAGTTCAATCAGCTGCGGAAGAATTTCATAAATGCTGAATGTGTTGAACTGTTCCAGGAAATCATCGGGGTTGTCAGGAACATTGGAATCAGCGTGTTTTGCCATGATATATGCGATATTTTCAAAGACTTCAAGACTTTCAATACCGATTTCGCTTTTGTTTTCATCACCCTCAGTGACTTCAGTTTTTAGTGCTGCAAAGTCCTTATAAATATCTCTGCGGAATTTTAGACGATACAAGCGTGGCACAGCAGCACTTGCCTTAAAAGGTACTTCAATTCCGTCAATTGTAATGTTTTTCTGAATAGCCATAGCAATACCTCCTTAAGATGACTTGGCAGAAGACTTAACTGTCGTATCAGGGTTATACGGCATTTTGAACCAGTTGTTATATACTGCATCAGTGGTGCTTTCAGTTGTCTTGGATTTCACAAGACCTGTCGGCAAAGGAGTAGCTTTCAGCGACAGCTTTTCGGTCTTAACTTCTGTGCTTTCTTCGGTGGTTGCAGATTCCGTCGCAGGACGTGATGCACTGCAACAATACATCACATGACGGATGTGGTGCTTATCACCTAAGAACTCAAACATCAGTGCAAACTGTGCAAGTTCCGTATCATTCTTTTCTACCAGAACGCCGTTATTATCAAGGATTTCTCCTAAGATTTCAGTTGCAAATTCGGTTGTGATAAGGGCGATTTCAAGATCACCTGTATATCCTGCATTGTTGTTGATGACGTAATAAACACCGTTGTCCGCATAGAAATTCTCCGCTTCGCCGTTGGCATCAATAGAAAGCGATACAGCACCGGGCAGATGCTTTGACGGTCCGTATGCAGGGACGGTCTTGTTGCCGTCAGGATCTTCACCCCATTCATTGATTTTTGCCCAGTAGACATTCTGCAAACCGAATTTAACTTTGTTTTTCTTGTTCGCCATTGGTTATACCTCCGTTTCGTAAAGCACTTCATAGAGCTTTTCGGACTCTATCCATACTTCTGATTTTGTGTAATAGATTTTATGACGTTTCAGAACCTGTTCAACTTGCTTTTCAAGTTCAGGATTCTTAACATCTGTATAAAGTTCAATATCCAGCATCTTAAAGCTGAAATACATGGAATTATCCGCAGAAAATGTATTTTCTCCAGGTGAAAGAAAAATAAGAAAAGGCGGTGCAGGACTTTCACCCTCGGCGAAATGGTGGTAGGCGAAAGGCAGTCCCATCTCCTCCATCATTTCCGCGATTTGTTCGTAGGTCATGACAACGCCCCCTCGATTAAATTCTCCAGCAACTGCACACCGTTTTCTTCCGCAGGAGCAATATGCGGTTTGCCGGAAACACGTCCACCTCCACGCTTGGCGTGTCCCTTTTCCAAAAGGTGTGCCAGCTGGTAACGATTTTTACTGTGTACAGTCATCTCCAAAGAATGGCTGTTTTCGCCAGCCTTTTTCGTCGCCCAACTTTTTGCATATTTTCCAGTGTCCCTCGGAGCATTGGCGGAGATTTCGTTTTTCACTTGTGTGGCAGATTTCCGGACAGCCTTTTTCATGGCGGTATCTGCAAGGTCTGCATACTCCTGCAAGCCCTGCATGATTTCCTCTGCAAGATTGTCAATACTGGTCATTTTGTCCTGCCTTTCTGGCTTCTGCAGTAAGTTTCAGATAGTCCTTGTGCAGATAATCCGGTGTAACACTGGTGATGTTGTATGTGACATCCCGAAACAAGATTCGGTTGCTTGTTACAGACGGCATCCAGTGCTGGCTTTGCCGAATGAGAAATTCCAGCGTTTGTGTTTCTTTGGTCACACCAGTATCTGTATGCTCCGCAGAAGCTTTCAAAGTCACTTTTGCCCAGCAGGAAAAGGCTTCGTCCCACACAGCGGTGTGATTTCCGATTTCATCGGTAACGACACGATTCACCAGAAAGGTGATTCGCTGATTCAAAGTTCCGATTTCCATTACATCACACCCTCTCGCTGTGC
>ERZ1106951.621-NODE-621-length-35099-cov-3.533387_pt1 | contig 35099 bp, 30 predicted proteins | sample MGYA00403676_ERZ1106951 | MGnify/ENA primary metagenome ERZ1106951 (study PRJEB35170, sample SAMEA104062398) | human gut metagenome | biome: human gut; feature: human-associated habitat; material: faeces | place: Denmark | collected 2012-04-23 ...
CCGTGTTGACCTTGTGATCCTGCAATTTGCGGATCACATCCGCACCGATGCTGGTATTGTCCACCAGACTGATAAAGGTGGGGCGTAGCTCCACATTGGCAATGTCCTCCGCCAGATTTCGGCTGACGCCGCCATGCACCTGCTCTACCCGTCCGGCGTTCCGCCCGCCGGGAATGTATACATCGGACGGATAGCCTTTGATATCCACAAAGACAGCGCCCAAAACCACAATGCCCATCGTATTCCTCCTGATTTTGCGGAAACCCGCAAAATTGACATGAATTTTACAAAACATGATATCATATGCCCTGCCAAATGTCCAGCGGGGCAGGGAACGGCTTCCGGCCTGTCCAACATGATATTTTGCAGTTGTGACATTTTTTTCGGATGCGGCAGGCAGACGGTTTTCCGGGATGCACAAAAATGGGGGTGGCAGACGGCAAAATCCCCCTGAAAACGGGGGATTCTGATAAAAACCGATATATTTTAATGCGAGAATGGCGTAAAAATGGCGTAAAATCCAAAAGCCAAATCGCAAAAGCCCAGTAAATCCGGGAATTTTTCTAAGGAGAATGATAAATATGAAATTAGGTATCGTCGGTCTGCCGAACGTCGGCAAGAGCACACTTTTTAATGCGATCACGAATGCGGGGGCGCAGTCTGCGAACTACCCGTTCTGCACCATTGAGCCGAACGTGGGCGTTGTTGCCGTGCCGGACAAGCGCCTCGATAAGCTGGCAGAAATGTACGAGCCGGAAAAGTTCACCCCGGCGACGATCGAGTTTGTGGACATTGCGGGTCTTGTGAAGGGCGCGTCGAAGGGCGAGGGCCTCGGCAACAAGTTTCTCTCCAACATCCGCGAGGTGGACGCGGTGGTTCATGTGGTGCGCTGCTTCGAAAACGACGACATTATTCACGTCGAGGGCTCCATCGACCCGGCCCGCGACATTGAGACAATCGACCTTGAGCTGATTCTCTCCGACATCGAGGTGCTCGACCGCCGCATTGACAAGACGAAGAAGATGATTAAGGCGGACAAGAAGTACCAGAGCGAGCTGGAGTTCTTCGAGCGCGTACACGAGGCGCTGGACGCCGGAAAGCCCGCCCGCAGCGTGGCGTGTGACGAGGAGGAAGCCGAGCTGCTCGCTTCCGTCAACCTGCTGACGAACAAGCCCATCATTTTCGCCGCCAACATGAGCGAATCCGACTTTTCAAACGGCATTGAAAACAACCCCGGCTATCTCGCCGTGAAGAAGATCGCCGACGAGCAGCACGCTGCTGTGCTGCCGATCTGCGCGGAGATCGAAGCCGAAATTTCCGGCATGGACCCGGAGGAAAAGGAACTTTTCCTCGCCGACATGGGTCTGACCGAATCCGGCCTTGACCGCCTCATCAACGCGTGCTACTCCCTGCTCGGTCTCATCTCCTACCTGACCGCCGGCAAGCCCGAGGTGCGCGCCTGGACGATTAAGAAGGGCACGAAGGCCCCGCAGGCTGCGGGCAAAATTCACAGCGATTTCGAGCGCGGCTTCATCCGTGCCGAGGTCATTGCATTTGACGACCTGATGGCATGCGGCACCATGGCGGCCGCGAAAGAAAAAGGCCTTGTACGCAGCGAAGGCAAGGAGTATGTGATGCAGGACGGCGACATCGTTCTGTTCCGCTTCAACGTTTAATCTTCAAACAAAAATTGCAAAGCCCTCCGCTTCCGATTTTTCGGGATGCGGAGGGCTTTTTGCAGGAATAAATCTTGTAATCTCTATTTGTTATCTTCGCTGATGATGCGGTAATACACCTTTGCGGTGAGGGCATAGACAACCGCATAGAGCACGGAGAATACGAGGAACGACGCGACGGTGCAGGTAATAAACACCGTTTCGGAGCTGAGCATCATAACGCGCAGAATAGCGCGGATGATGGGGTACGCGAACATCACGTGGATGCCGGCTGTGATGAGCGGCAGGAAGAAAACGGTCAAAATCTGCGTATGGATAGAGTGCTTTACTTCCTTTTGGCTGAGGCCGACCTGCTGCATGATGGCAAAGCGGTTTTTATCCTCCATACCTTCGGAAATCTGCTTATAGTAAATGATGAGCACAGCCGCCATGGTGAACACAAAGCCGAGCGAGATGCCCATAAAGAGGAAGCTGCCATACATACTGCGAATTTCCTTCGTATTTTCGACACGGCACTCAAAATTGAAGTATCCGTCTTCGTCCCAGAATACGCTTTCTTCGTCCGGCATGATGGTCGTAACGTCTTCGAGGATCGCATCGTAAAACGTCTGTTGTTCCTCATCTCTCAGTTTGCCGAGCGAGATGCAGTAGTACTCGGTGGGCGTGATGACTTGACTTTTTTCCGCATAATCTGGCAGAACAACGACATACGGCTTGGAGACGTAAGCGTGATATCTGCCGCGCAGGTTAAAGGATTTCGGCGTGGGTAAAAGCGTATACGTCGTGCCCGCAAATGTCATGGTGTCCGGCATAGGTACGCCGTCTACACTCATATAAAGCGCCGTGCCCGGTTCCACGGTCACGTTTTCGCCTGTGATGCGGTTATAGGTCTCTGCGGAAAAAAACAGCACGTTACGCGTGATGGAGTCGACCTGCGCGGTGCCGTCTTTCATGAAGATTGCAGAGGAATGGTCTTCGGTTTCTTCTGTGGAATCGTAGCCGGTCAGGAATTCATAGGACGTATAGCTGCCGCCCGGAACACTTTTCAGCTCATCGGTCAGAAAGGTGTCCATGTCGACCATGTGGTTCGGGTCTTCCATACTCACCAGAACATCTGCCGGGTAGCGTGTGTGGATCATATCCTCGGCGCCAAACCACAGCGAGCAGGTGGAGGACAAAATGACGAGCACCATGGTGGAGAGAATGCAGATATTTGCAAGACCGACGGCGTTTTGCTTCATGCGATACAGCATGCCGGAAACACTGATGAAGTGGCTTGTTTTGTAATAATAATTTTTATTGCGGCGCAAAAGCTTTAAAAGCGCGATGCTGCCCGCCGTGAACAGGAAATACGTGCCGATAATGACGAGGAGGACGGCAACGAAAAACAGGGAGATGGCGAGGACAGGCTCACGGGAAGACAGAATGGAAAGCGCATAGCCGGAGCCGAGGCACAGCACGCCGAGAATGGCCATGAACGCTTTCGTCTTCGGCTCGCGCTCGCCGACGTTCGTGCCGTGCAGAAGCTCTATGGGACGCGAAATGCGCACACGAAACACATTCGAGATGTAAATCAAAACGTAGATTACGCCGAACACAACAGCAACGTACTGCAGGCTTTTCGGTATGATGTGAAAGCCGTAATTTGGCGTGATGCGTATCATTTTGGCAACGATGAGAAATGTGAGTTTATCAAGCAAAATGCCGACGGCGCAGCCGCCTACAATAACGATAAGCGCCGTGAAAAGCGTTTCCAACCCGATGACGCGGGCAATGTGGCCTTTGTTCATGCCGAGCACATTATAGAGACCGAGTTCTTTTTTACGCTGCTTCATCAAAAAGCTGTTCGTGTAAAACAAAAATATGACGGCAAACAGCATGACGACGGTGCTTCCGAGCGTGAACATCATTTGCGACGTGGGACCGAGCTCCGTATTATTGGAAAGCGAATTTAAAATGTAGCTGACCGCCGCCACAAAAACGCCCGCCAGCATAAACGGCACGTAGCTGCGGCGGTGCTTTTTGATGTTCTGCGCCGCCAAGCGCACATATAAGTTATTCATTTTCGTGCCCTCCCGTTACGCGCCTGCCGCCATGGCGGTGAGGGTATCCGAAATACGGTGGAACATCTCTTCATTTGTGGAACCACCGCGGTAAATTTGGTGGAACACAACGCCGTCCTTGATGAACAGTACGCGGCCGGCATGGCTTGCGGCCTTAGTGGAGTGCGTGACCATCAAAATCGTCTGACCGGCGCGGTTAATCTCGCCAAAGAGCGATAAAAGGCTGTCGGACGCGCGGGAATCGAGTGCGCCGGTGGGTTCATCCGCAAGGAGAATCTGTGGTGAGGTGATGAGCGCACGCGCCACTGCGGCGCGCTGCTTCTGGCCGCCGGAGACCTCGTACGGGTACTTCTGGAGCAGATCTGCAATGCCAAGCTGCTGCGCGAGCGGCAGAAGCTTCGCCTGCATCTCCGGAAAATGCTTGCCCGCCAAAACGAGCGGCAGAAAAATATTATCCTGCAGGGTGAAGGTATCAAGCAGGTTGAAATCCTGAAAAACAAACCCGAGGTTCTGGCGGCGGAACGAAGCAATCTCTTTTTCGCCGATGGTTGAGAGTGCACGGCCGTTTAAGAACACCTCACCCTCCGTGGGACGGTCAAGCGCCGCCAGGATATTTAAGAGCGTCGTTTTGCCGGAGCCGGACTCGCCCATGATGGCGACATACTCGCCGCGCTCCACGGCAAATGTGACATTCGTGAGCGCCTGCACGCGGCTGCCGCCGAACCGCGTGGTGTATACCTTTTTCAATCCATTGACTTCCAAAACAGCCATAAATAAGTCTCCTTTTTCAATTCGTTGACAAAAGTATACAGCAAAAAGCGGACGCAGAACATCGATTTACCTTACAAAATGAAAGGCGGAGCTTACATTTTTGTAAGGTCACTCCACCTGTAAATTGCTTTCCTTCATATCGAGCGAAAAGGTGCTGCCTGCGCCGGGGGCGGACTGCACGGAAAGCGTGTGGCCGAGCATATCGGCGGCGCGGCGGCTCAGATACATGCCGAGACCCGTCGATTTCTTTTCTGCCCTGCCGTTATAGCCCGTGAAGCCCTTTTCAAAAATGCGCGGCAGGTCTTCCGGTGCAATGCCGATGCCGGTATCGCTGACCTTTAAGACCTTATTCTTTGTGACGGTGACGGTCACGGTGCCGCTTTCCGTATATTTTACGGCGTTTGCGAGCAGCTGACCTAAAATGAACGCCAACCACTTTTCGTCCGTTAAGACCTGCACCGGGGCAATATCGCACTTTAACGCGATGTGCTTGCGGACAAACTGCCCGGCGTACTGCCGCACGACGCGCTTTATGACGGGTTCGACCTCGACTTTGGCGAACACAAGGTCGTTTGACGTGCTGTTTAGGCGGGCGTAATTCAAGGCCATTTCGGCATAGCGGTCTATGCGGAACAGCTCTGCGGAAAGTGCGCGGCTGCGCGGGGTATCTTCTTCGCCGAGCATCAGCCGCATGGCGGAGATGGGCGTTTTGATCTGGTGTACCCACATGGTGAAATAATCGGTGTTCTCCTCCTGCCCACGGCGGCGGTCGGTCTCACTTTGGGCGAGCTTGGTGCACAGCATGCGCACGGCTTCATCATAACACACGGCCGTGCTGCCCGAGGGCTCCGGGAGGTCATCGCGCGATTCGGGCAGATTCAAAAGCGCCGATTCCAACCGGCGAAACTGCTTATGAAACCGCAGATAGCTTAAAATGAAGCTTAAAAGCCCCACCGCCGCGCACAGCAGCGCCGCGTACAAAACGGGATCGGCGGGCAAATCGTATAAATAGAGGATCACCGCAAAAATGGCAAAGCACAGCAGCAAAAACGCGATCTGCAAAATGTGTGCGCACAGGTATGAGAAAAACAGCGCGCTTTCTTTTTTCTTCATGGGTCACCTCACAAAACGACATAGCCGCTGCCGACGCGCGTCGTGATGAAATCGGTCAGGCCGATGCCGGAAAGCTTCTTACGCAGGCGGGTCATGTTGACGGTCAGCGTGTTTTCTTCAATGTACAGGTCGTATTCCCAAAGGCGTGTCATGAGCGTTTCGCGGCTGACGACCTTGCCGCGGCTTTCCATAAGCGTCTGCAAAATGCGGAACTCATTGCGCGTGAGCTGCACCTTTTGGCCGTCGTGCGTCACGGTCTCATCGTTCAGGTTCAAGACCGCGCCGCCACGCTCAATGACCGGCACACGGTCGCCGAGGTCGTAGGTACGGCGCAAAACGGCGCGAATTTTTGCCATAAGCACGGAGGGGTCGAACGGCTTTGCGATAAAATCATCGCCGCCCATGTCTACCGCCATCACAATATTCATATTTTCCGACGCGCTGGAGACGAAAATGATCGGCACGGCGGATATTTTTCGGATCTCGCTGCACCAGTGGTAGCCGTTAAAAAACGGCAGGGTGATGTCCATGAGGACAAGATGCGGGTCGAAATCCGTAAATTCGCGCAGAACATCGCGAAAATCGCGGACACAGCGCGGGGTAAGCCCCCAAGATTCGATGATACGGCTGACCGCACCCGCAATAGCCTCATCATCTTCAACAATCAAAATTCTGTGATTTTCCATAGTATCTCCAATTTACAAATTGTTCGCCTCACTTCTCCCCGAGTACCCGCTTCAAAAACGCCGCCGAGCGCTCCATGCATTTCAGCTGCTCTATGGAGCCGAAATGTTCTGCCGCAAAGCTGCCGGTGTAACCGGAATCAAGCAAAACACGCATCATTTTTTCAATGGGCAGATTGCCGTCGCCTACCGCCACGGGATACAGCTTGCGGTTTGCGACCGTGACGCACGGACTGCCGGTGTTTTCCGTAAACGCGCGGTCTTTGCAGTGCACGGACGCAATGTACGGACGGAACAGGGAAAAGCTCTTCACCGCGTCCTCCTCATTATAAAGGAAATTACCGGTATCAAAGCCACAGCGCAGACCGGGCACATGCTGCATGAACCACATGAGCTCATCGGCACGGGAGTACGGCGCCGTAAGGTTATCGAACTCCTCCATGACAACCGTGATGCCGTGCTTTTCCGCTTCCGCTGTAAGCTCCGTTAAAGATGCCGCCATGCGCAGGCGGCGGGCTTCATACTTTGCGCTGCCGCGCACCATTTCGTCCTCCGTCAAAAAACCCGCCACGGCAAGCAAGAACTTGCAGTTTGCTTTTTCGCAGCAGTCTATGACGCGCAGAGATTCCGCACGGTCGTTTTCCGGGGAACCCGTCTCGCTGCCGAAATCGAAAAAATTATAAATGCCGTTCACGCAAAGACCGGCTTTTTGCAGCGCAGGCAAAATTACATCACCCTCGTTTTTGATGCGGTTCGCGTCAAGCTCCACACCGTCAAAGCCAAAGCGTTTTACCACCGCGCACACTTCATCTAATGTAATATTCTCCTGCTTCATGGCTTCTGCCATGTGCTCGTAAAAAACAGAAATTCGGTTCATAGAAACGCCACCTCCAAAAGTATTTTCAGCATAGCAGGCAATGCGGATTTTGTCAATGCAAAACCCGCAAGCAGCACGCGTTCCGCTGCCTTTTCCGAAAATTTTTCCCAGCGGCACAATGTGACAGAATCAAAATTTGTCCCACATGTATACTGGTGTCGGGAGGTGAAAGCGTGACCGTTTATGCCGACCTGCTTTTCATCGTGAACCTCTACATAGACGCGCTTTTGCTCAGCGCGGTACGGCGTTTTTTGCGGCTGCCGCTTACGGGAAAAAGGCTTTTGCTCGCTTCCGTGCTCGGCGGGGTGTTTGGGCTTTCTGCCCTGCTGCCCGCGCTGCCGGGGGTTGTTTTGTTTCCGCTGGCGCTGTTGGAATCCCTTGCGCTGTGCGCGGCAGCGTTTGCGCCAAAGCCGATGACGCAGCTTTTAAAAGCCGTTTTTTTACTGTTTTTGTTTGGCGCGGCGCTTTCCGGGCTTTTGACGGCTGCGGCGTATTTTCTGCCGATACACGGCATTTTGCTCGCAAACGGCGCGGTGTATTTTAACATTTCCGCATGGACGCTCATTTTGCTCACGTGCGTCTCTTACGGCGTGCTGTACGGCTTCGACCGCCTGTTTCGCAAAAAGGAGCCGGACGTGTTTTTCGCAAAACTGACCATCACACGGCAGGGCAAAACCGTCACGCTGCCGGCGAAAATTGACACGGGGCTGACGCTGACGGAGCCTTTTTCCGGCACGCCTGCCATCGTTGCGGATCGGCGTGCGCTCGGTGACATATTGCCGCCGAATTTCGGAATGCAAAGCACGGAAAATGCTGTTTCTATGCGGCTCATCCCGTTTTCTTCACTCGGAGCGGACGGTGTTTTGCCCGCGTTTCAGCCGGATGCGGCTTCGCTTTCGGGCATATCAATCGAATGTTGGGTAGCCGTGACCGACCGCACGCTTTCCGCAGGGAGTTTTCAGGCGCTCGTCGGCGCCGCCGTGTGTGACGCCGCGCAGATACAGGGTTTAAAACCCGGAAAGGACATCCCATGAAACACGATTTTCTCACCCGCATGCGCGAAATTTTTGCTCACTTTTTATCAAAGCTGAACGAAGACACCTGCCACTACATAAACGGCCCGGAAACGCTTCCGCCACCGCTGACGAAAGCGGAAGAACAGGTGATTTTTCAGAACATCCGTGACGGAAAACCGAACGCACGCGACCCTCTTATTACGCATAACCTGCGGCTTGTCGTGTACATTGCGAAAAAATTTGAATCGCCTGCCGTGAACGTGGAAGACCTCATTTCCATCGGCACCATCGGGCTCATCAAAGCGGTAAATACGTTCAGCGTGGAGCGCAATATCAAGCTTGCGACGTATGCTTCTCGGTGCATTGAAAACGAGATTCTGATGTACCTGCGCAAAACGGCGCAGCTGAAAAACGAGATCTCGCTCGACGACCCGCTGAATGTGGATTGGGACGGCAACGAGCTCCTGCTCTCCGATCTACTCGGCAGCGACCCCGACATTGTGAATCGCGGCATCGAGCAGGAATCGGAAAAGCAAACGCTGCTCCGTGCCGTTGAAAAGCTTGACCCGCGCGAAAAGCAGATCATGGAGCTGCGGTTTGGGCTGAACCGGCAAAAGGAGCACACGCAAAAGGAAGTTGCCGATGCACTCGGCATTTCGCAGTCGTACATCTCAAGGCTTGAAAAGCGCATTTTGCACCGATTGAAAACAGAAATGGAGAAGGCGGGATAAACACGCCATAAACACGACAAAAAGCAGATGTATCTACCGATTTTGGTGACACATCTGCTTTTTCTAAAAAATACACCGGTTTTAAAGTATTCGGTTTATACGAGCTTCAAATATTTGACCCCATACGGCGGCAGCTCCACCCTGCCGTGGATGTCGCTTGTTTCGCCGGTTAAAAAATCGACCGCTTTGTACTCGCCGCGGGCGTCTATGGAACACGGCGCGTTTTCCGCATTGACGGCAACAAACACCGTCTCATGATCACAATGACGCTCAAACAGCAGATTTTTATTCTGAATGGTGATGTTCTTATAATCTCCGTAATTCAATGCGCGGCTTTCGGTCTTCACCTTCGCGAGTTTTTCGATAAACGCGGTCAGTTCGTTTTCGACGGGTGCATCGAAGCACGGGCGCAGGGCGCTGTCGCCCTCATGCTTTTCGCCCTTTGCGCCCCACTCGCTGCCGTAATACAGGCACGGAATGCCCGGCATGGCGAACAGCACGCCGTACAGCGGGTAAATTTGCTTTTCGTCGTTTAAAATGCTCGCGATGCGCGTTACGTCGTGGTTATCGGCGAAGTTCATCAGGTGCTTGCCGCGGTACAGCGTCCACGGCTCCGGGCCGAACTGCCGCCCGAGCGAATGCGCAATCTCAAAGAGATTCATCGAATTGAACGCAGAGTAAAGCCCTTTGTAGCACTCGTAGTTCGTCACGCTGTGCAGCAGGCCGTCTGCGGTGATGCGGTTGTAATCGCCGTGAATCATCTCGCCGATGAGCACAAACTCCGGCTTTTTGCCGTCGCAGTACGCGCGCAGGCGGCGCATGAAATCTTCATTCAACATGTACGCCACGTCAAGACGCAGGCCGTCGATGCCGAATTCGTCGATCCATCTGCCGACGCAGTTTAAAAGGTACTCGACAACGGTGGGATTATAGAGATTGAGCTTGACAAGCTCGTAATGTCCCTCCCAGCCCTCGTACCAAAAGCCGTCGTTATAGGCGCTGTTACCGTCGAAATTCAAGTGAAACCAGTCTTTATAGGGAGAGTCCCACTTTTTCTCCTGCACGTCACGGAACGCAAAAAAGCCGCGGCCCACGTGGTTGAACACGCCGTCGAGCACAACTTTGATGCCGTTTTCGTGCAGCGCATCGCACACGGCTTTGAAGTCTTCATTCGTGCCGAGGCGGCAGTCTATTTTTGTAAAATCACGCGTATCGTAGCCGTGGTTGTCCGATTCAAACACCGGGGAAAAATACACCGCGCCGATATGCAGCTTTTTCAGGTGCGGAATCCACCCTTTGACCTTTTGAATGCGGTTCACGCACACGCCGTCGTTCGGCATGGGTGCGCCGGTAAAGCCCAAGGGATAGATCTGGTAAAACACCGCTTTATCTGCCCACATTGTTATATTCGTTCCTTTCAAGAGAGTTATGCCGATTGCAACTTAAAACGTATACATGCCGTCTGCCGTCTGGCGGATATCTGCGTTATAGAACGCTGTCATGGCCTTTACCATGTACGCGGTGTCCTTTTCGCCCGCCGTCTCCACGCAGGAGTGCATCGCGAGCTGCGGGATGCCGATATCGACCGTGTTGAGCGACAGATGACCGTTTGAGATATTGCCAAGCGTGGAGCCGCCCGCCATATCGGAGCGGTTGTGGAAGATCATCACCGGCACCTCGGCCTTACGGCAGATCTCGCCGAACACGGCGGCGGAAACGGAATCCGTCGTATACTTCTGGTTTGCACTGTACTTGATGACGATGCCGCCGTTTAAGTAGCAGCGGTTCGTCTGGTCACACTTTTCCGTGTAGTTCGGGTGCACGGCATGGGCATTATCGGCGGAAAGCATGAAGCTATCCGGCATTTTGCGCAGCCACTCCGCTTCGGGGATATTGAGCGCGGCAGCGATGCGGCGCACGGTATCCGTGAAGAACGTGGAATCTGCGCCCTGCTTTGTCAGCGAGCCGACTTCTTCGTTATCGAACACGGCGCTGATGAGCAGCTTTTCTTTGTTTTCCGCGTTCAAAAACGCTTCCGTTGCGGAGAACGCGCACTGGAGGTCGTCGAGGCGCGGGGATGCAATAAATTCGTTCTCCATGCCGAATACAACGCCGTGCTGGCGCGGATAGAGGAACATATCGCTCGAGATGACGTCTTCCTTTTTAACGCCTGCCTCTTCCGCGATGAGCGCGTTATAATCGGCGTTTTCGCCGCCGAGCAAGGGCAGCAGATCGACCTGCGGGTTTAACTTGTGGTCTGCCATGCCGCGCGTCATGTGAATGGCAAGGCTCGGGATGATGCACAGGTCGCGGTCGATGTTCAAAAGCACGCTCTTTACGCCGCTTTCGGTACGCACCACGGCGCGGCCGGCAAGCGACAGCGGACGATCAAACCACGTGGAAAGGATCATGCCGCCGTAGCCTTCGGTGTTGAGTTTTTTGTAGTGACCCTCTACGATGATCTCCGCGCCGCTCTTTACGCGGAACGTCGGGGAATCGCTGTGCGCGGAGACAATCTGCATGCCGTTATAGTTTTCCGGCACGGAGAACGCCAAAACAGAAGAGCCGTTGCGCGTCGTAAAGTAGCGCTTGCCCTTTTCGAGCGTCCAGGTTTCGTTTTCAAGCAGGCGAATGCAGCCCGCATCTTCCAACATTGCACATATATTTTTCACCGCATGAAAACACGACGGAGAAGCGTCGATAAACTTCAGCAGCTTTTCGGTGATTTCAGAAGTCTTTAACATTTCGGTCATTCCTTTCCTTGTTTCTATACATCATAGCACAAAACGACAAATATGGGTAGAGCAAATTTCAGAAAAAAAGACCGCCGCACCGAAACAGCACGACGGTCTTTAAAAAATTAATTCATTTGCACGCATTTCCGATGGCTTCGTTCACGCGCTCGCGCAGATCAGGCAGATAGGACGATGTGCGCGGATAGTTTGCAAACGTCATGCTTTCGCCGTCTCCGAGCAGTTTTAAGACGCTTTCGCGCCCGAGCTTTTCTTCGGCGAGCGACAACGCGCGCATATCATAAAGCGCCATAGCGAAAACCTTTTGCCGCAGCGACGGCAGCGGGCCGTTTTCGCCGGGATAGACGGAAAATCCGTCGCCGCCCGGGAACGCGCCGCCTGCGTCCGTCACCTTGAACGGATCAATAACAGCTTTGGAGAGCTGCGAGTTCCAGAAGTTATAGCCCCAGTGCAGGAAGCCCGTGATGTGATACTTCCACATCTGCACGCCCAAAATGCGATTGCGGTTTGAGGGCATCGCGAGAAAACGGTTGCCCACGTCCACGCACTGGCTGCAGCAGGTGTACGCCCACAGATCCGGCACATCGTTTTCGATAAACGGCGTGATATGGTTCGTCGCGACGACGGGGTGCTTGACGAGCCCCTCCGTGTAGTAATCATACGACGAGAGCGCGTCGCGCAGAATGCAGCCGGGCAAATGCGGCTCCACAACGGCTTTCGCCTTTAAGTAGTCCGCCTTGTGCTCCTCGCTCGGCTCGTCCGAAATGTGGAACATAAGGTCACTTTTTTCAACGCCTACTTCTTCAAAGAATGTAAGCAGCTGCGGCAGCAGCGCATGCAATAATGCCGCGTATTCCGGGTCGGTTGCCGCAGTATGCCAACCGAATTTCAGCTTGCGTTCGCCGTTTTCGGTGACGTAGATATTCGGCGCACATTTTGCACCCCACTGTGTGAAGAAGTGGGAAATCTCAAACTTAGAAATGCCGCAGTCCTTTGCGGTTTTCACCCAGCGGGCAAGCCTTGCGAAATCAAAATGATAACCCGCGTCGTTCTTTGTGATCTCCACAAGCTGCGTGCACGGGCGTTCTTTGCCGATCTCGGTATCGAGCGCGGGAGTGAACACCGGCGTCAGGATCATGTTCATGCCGTGTTCCGCCGCCATGCGCATATACTTGTCTAACAATGCCCAGTGCTCTTTTGAGTAAATCTCCACGCCGTAGCGCGCTGCGATGCAGTCGCCATGGAACCACTGCGTGAACGTGAGCTTCTGCTCCGGCAAGGCGACCGGCACGACCGTCAAACGGAAAATTTCGCTTTTGCCGTTTGCGCTGATCTCCACGGGGTAATCGCCGCCCGCGGCATCGTCGTTCACTTTGAGGCTCACCCACAGCACCTCGCGGCCGTTGACGTTCACCGCGCCGTCCGTGACGGGATACAGCACATCCGGGAACGTGCTCGGCTCTGTTGTGATGTAGTCGTCATCGAACCTGTCCGGGTATGCGGAAAGCGTGCACGGCACATAGCCCTCGCGGTACACCGCCACTTTAACGGGTGCATCGGTGCGCACCTCAATGTAGTGCTCGCCCTCGCCCGTGACGATGGCCTGAAACGCAGTCTCTTCTCCGCGCAGAGCGCTCGCCTTCGGGTACGGCGCAAAGGTCTTTTCTTCCTGTGCCATGACTTTTTCCATCGGTGAAAGAAGCTGGATCGTTGTCTGCATGGATTTTTCCTCCCCTAAGTTGACCGTGTCAAACTGTGTAAAATCCGGTATATAACGTTCGCCGGCGGCGCTGCGCTTTTGGCAGAAGCCGGGCAAACCCAGTTCCAACATATAATTTTGTACCTTGCGGCTCTCCCGCAGGGTGATGCGGCGGTTGATGTCCGCAAATTCCGGCTCGTGCAAAACACGTCCCATCGGCGTATACTGGCTCATCAGGCTCACGGGCACGCCCGGAAAATGCTGTTTGATGAGCTCCAGCGCCTGCATGGAATTGCGCGTGTGGCCGGGCAAAATGAGCTGCCGAATGATGATGCCCTTTTGCAGCATGCCGTTTTCGTCGTACACATTTTCGCCCGTCTGTCGCACCATCTCATGAATGGCAGCAAGCGCCGTTTCACAGTAGTGCGGCGCATTGGAAAGCCGCACGGCGAGATCGTCGTCCGCATATTTGAAATCCGGCAGGTAAATGTCGACGAGCCCCTCTAACATGCGCAGTGTCTCGACCGATTCATACCCGCCGCAGTTGTAGACAACGGGCACGCGCGGCTTATAGATGCGCAGCGCTTCGGCAATTTGCGATGCAAAGTGCGTCGGCGTAACAAGGTTGATGTTGTGCGCACCCATAGCTTCGAGTTTTTTTATCGTCTCGATAAATTCCTCAACCGTAAAATCCTTGCCGTGTAGGCTTTCACCGGAGATCTCGCTGTTCTGGCAAAACGCGCAGCGCAGCGAGCAGCCAGTAAAAAAGATCGTGCCACTGCCGCGCGTACCGCTGATGGGCGGCTCCTCCCAGTAGTGGAGCTTCGCGCGCGCAATGTGCATTTTGTCGCCGCTTTGGCAGTAGCCGCGCATGATTTCACGGTCAACACCGCATTTTCGCGGGCACAGTGTGCAAACGCTCATGCGTTTTGTTCCCTGAGCATCAGGAACCCGGCGTTAGAGCCGCGCTTGCCGCGCGTCACGCGGTGTGAAAACAGCAGGTCGCTGTTGCACATGGTGCACACGCCGCCCGTTGTGATGTGCTCGGGCAGCACGCCTGCGCCTAATAAGAACGCACGGTTGCACGCCCAAAGATCAACGTGGAATTTGCCGTTGCCGTCGTCCGTGACGAATTTGTCGCTGTCAGGCAGCGCGAGGAATTCTTCCGCACACGGGGCGTCCACCTCAAAGCACTCCTTTGCAATGGACGGGCCGATGGCCGCGAGCAAATCCTCGGGGCGAGTATCGAATTCCTCCTGCATTTTCTCTACGGTAGCTTTTGCCATGCCGTTCACCGTGCCGCGCCAACCGGCGTGCGAAAGCCCAATGGCGTGATGAATGGGGTCGTAGAAGTAAAGCGGCACACAGTCCGCCGCGTAAATGAGCAGCGGCAGATTCGGCTCATCCGTCACAAGGCCGTCCACGCTTTCCATGTCCTTTGGCTTCCAAATACCCGTGCCGGCGTTTTTTATCGTGACACGGCGCACGTTCGTGTGGTGATCCTGCGCGCCCGCCGTTATATTCTCTGCAGGGATATTCGCCGCTTGAGCGATGAGACGGAAATTTTCTTTTACATTTTCGTCGCTGTCGCCGCGGTTGAAGCCGAGGTTCATAGCAGCAAACTCTTCTTCACTCACGCCGCCGATGCGCGTGGAGAAGCAGTGCGTAAGGTACGGGATATTCTCCCACGCCTTAAACGTCAGCAGTCCCACACCGTTTTCCTTGATTGTCAGACGCATATCGGCGATGTCTGCGTTTTCGGCGCGGCGCGGCTTTTCGATTTTCGGCAGCGGAATAGATTTGCGGCTCACGATAATGCCCTCATACTTCTGCTTCACGCGCAGCTGACCGCAGAATTCATAGCCGCACTTTTCGCACTTGAATGTGCTGCGCAGACTCTTGTTTTTTACAGTCCATTTGCCGCGGCGCTTTGCTTCGCCGCCGCATTTTTCGCACGTGAAATGCAGATGCTCCTTTTCGATCAACGGGCTGTTCACGTCACAGATATACGTCGTTTTAAACGTGATGCGTCTGTAAAACTCCGGGTCCTTGCAGTCCTGAATAAACGGGCGGAACGTATCCTTTGTGTAAATGCGCTCCAGCACCATAGCGGACAGCACGCTGTCGTCGAGCGCGCGGTGGTGGTCGAGCGCACCGTCATCAATGGAAAGCAGCTCTGCCGCTTTGGAAAGCCCAAGCTGCTCCTTGCCGTCCTCGCCAAGGCGCTTTTCCACGTACTGCTGTAAATCGACATAGCGCTGCAAAAACGGAACGGTCTCCCCGCCGCCGAAATAGCGGCAGTTTTCAATCAGCGCCAGAATGTCCGACGTGCCCCACGTGGCAATCACGCAGTCGCCCGCCCATTTTTTGAAGCGGCTCATCACCTGCATGTACGGGCGTGCGTCCAAAAGATTCGCATCCGTAATGTTGGTGAGGTCCGAGATAATCGCGCTGATCTTTTTTGTCACCTGCGGTTTGACAAAGCAGGAAAACCGGTCTGTGATATTCAGTTGTGCATCGAGCTTGACAGCGCCGAACTCGATAATCTCATTGATAAAGCCGTGGAGACGGCGGCTGTACGCACCGTTCCACTCCAGATCCAAAATAACGATATTCATTGGCTCTCCGTGTGTCTTTTCCGTTGGTCAGGTTTATAAATTACTTCTTTTTCGCAGCCTGCTTCATGCGCAGCTCTTTGCTCAGCACCATTTTGCGCATGCGGATGCTCTTCGGCGTGATCTCCACAAGCTCGTCGTCCGCGATAAACTCGAGGGACTGCTCCAGAGAGAGCACGGTGTGCGGGGTCAGCTTCAGTGCGTCGTCGGAGCCGGAAGCGCGGGTGTTTGTCGCGTGCTTCTTCTTGCAGACGTTGATGACGATGTCGTCGCCCTTCGGGTTGCTGCCGACAATCATGCCCTCGTAAACCGGTACGCCCGGCCCGATAAACAGGCGGCCTCTATCCTGTGCGTAGAACAGGCCGTAAGCCGTGGACTCGCCGGTCTCGTGTACAACGAGAGAACCGGTGCTGCGCTGCTGAATATCTCCCTTATACGGCTCGTAGCAATCGAACACGTGGTTCATGATGCCGTTGCCGTTCGTGTCCGTAAGGAACTCGGAGCGGTAGCCCATGATGCCGCGGGACGGGATCTTGAATTCGAGGTGTGTGGTGCCGCTGTCGCGGGTGCCCATGTTGAGCAGCTCTGCCTTTCTGGTGCCGAGCTTTTCCATGACCGCGCCGACGTAGTTATCCGGAACTTCGATCATCAAAAGCTCCATCGGCTCCAGCTTCTTGCCGTTTTCTTCCTTGAAAATAACACTCGGGCGGGAGACCTGAAATTCGTAGTTCTGGCGGCGCATCTGCTCGATAAGAATGGAGAGGTGCAGCTCGCCGCGGCCGGATACCTTAAACGTATCGGCGGAATCCGTCTCTTCCACGCGCATAGCAACGTTCGTTTCGACCTCCTTAAACAGGCGGTCGCGCAGGTTGCGGGAGGTGACATATTTGCCCTCGCGGCCCGCAAACGGGGAATTGTTGACCATGAACATCATAGAAACGGTCGGCTCGTCGATCTTGACGAACGGCAGCGGCTCCACGTGCTCCGGGTCGCAGGCGGTCTCACCGATGTTGAGGTCTGCCATGCCGGAAACGGCCACGATGTCGCCGAGCTCTGCGCTCTCTGCGTCCACGCGCTTGAGGCCCTCAAACTGGTAGAGCTTCGTAATGCGCGCGTTGCGCTTTTCGTCGCTTGTGCTGCTGCAGATGGTAACGGTCTGGCCGACCTTTACGGAGCCGCGCTCCACACGGCCGATACCGATACGACCGACGTACTCATCATAGTCAATGTTGGAGAACAGCACCTGCGTCGGGCCGTCAAGGTCACCCTCCGGCGCCGGAACATCGTTTATAATGGCTTCAAACAGCGGCTTCATGTCCGTGCCCTTTTCGTCCGGCTGGTTCATGGCGTAGCCGTCACGTGCGGAAGCGTAGACCACCGGGAAATCGAGCTGGTCTTCGTCTGCACCGAGCTCAATGAAGAGGTCAAGCACTTCGTCCACGACTTCAAGCGGACGTGCGCCCGGACGGTCGACCTTATTGACGACAACGACCGGCTTTTTGCCAAGACCAAGCGCCTTCTTTAAAACGAAGCGCGTCTGCGGCATACATCCCTCAAACGCATCGACAAGCAGCAGAACGCCGTCTACCATCATCAGAATACGTTCCACCTCACCGCCGAAATCGGCATGGCCCGGGGTATCGACAATATTGATTTTGATGTCATTGTACATGACAGCTGTGTTTTTGGAGAGGATCGTAATGCCGCGCTCACGCTCCAAATCACCGGAGTCCATGACGCGCTCGGTTACGGCTTCGTTGCTGCGGAAAACGCCGCTCTGTCGCAGAAGCTGGTCCACAAGGGTGGTCTTGCCGTGGTCAACGTGTGCAATAATGGCTACGTTGCGCAAATTTTCTCTTTTTCCCATCTTTATCAATCCCTTTCTTTATCGTTCTTAACTTCAAACTGCTTCAAAAAATTCAAAACCGGCCGCGCCGTTTTGCATGCGCGGGATACGGCAAAAAACGGATTAAAAACTCGGTTTGCTCGTTAACCGAAATATTATACCACTTTTCGCGCGTTTTGTGAATATGTTCCGCCTTGGCGAAACCGCTGAAATATTGGGTTTTTGCGTTTTTTCTTTTGTCCTGCTTTCCTTGACGGCGGGCTTTGTTCGTGCTATTCTTGTATTGATTTTGAAACAGAGGAGTGCAAAACCTTGAAGAGGATCTTGAATTTCGGCTCACTCAATACAGACTATGTTTATAAGGTCGACCACATTTTGCAGGGCGGTGAGACCATTCAAAGCGAAAGCCGCACCGTGTTCCCGGGCGGCAAGGGGTTAAACCAGTCCATTGCGCTTGTGCGGGCGGGGCTTTCCGTCTGCCATGCGGGGCTCATCGGCACGGACGGCGAGCACCTGCGCGATTTATTGAACCAAAACGGCGTAGATACCTCCCTCATCGAAACGCGCGACATGCCGGGCGGGCACACCGTCATTCAGGTCAGCCGAGAGGCACAGAACGCCATTCTGCTTTTCGGCGGCTCCAACGGGGCTGTGGATGAAGCATATGCCGACCGCGTGCTTGCGCAATTCGGCGCAGGCGACATTCTCCTGCTGCAAAACGAGATCAGCGCGCTGCCGTATATTCTTGAAAAAGCCCATGCGCGCGGCATGGAGATCTGGCTCAATCCGTCCCCGATGAACGAAAACGTTTTAAAGTGCAATCTGTCGCTCGTTTCCGTGTTCGTTTTGAACGAAGTGGAGGGCGAACAGCTGACCGGCACAAAGATTCCCACCGCTATTTTGGATAAGCTCCTTCAAAAATACCCGCACGCCGCCGCAGTCTTAACGCTCGGCAGTAAAGGCGCGTGGTACGCCAAAGAAGATAAGCGCGCGTTTGCCCCGGCGGAGCTTGTCCGTGCGGTCGATACCACCGCGGCCGGCGATACGTTCACGGGCTATTTCATGCGCGGTATGCTGGATGGGCTTTCGCCGAAAAAATCGCTGATCCTCGCGGCAAAAGCCGCTGCCATTGCGGTCTCGCGCCCCGGTGCCGCACCGTCTATTCCCCTATATGCAGAAGTTACAAGCGAAAGGAACTGAAAATATGAGTGATTTCAGAGTTGCAGTACGCAGAACGAACGAGTGGGACGGCCCGTCCATGCTCAAAATTTACACACCCTACGTCGAAAAGACACACTACACGCCCGACACCGAAGTGCCGACGCTCGCCGAGTACGTGCAGCGCATCGACACCTATACATACGGCCGTATGTGGATTCTGACGGAGATCAACAACCAGACGGCGGGATTCTGCTTTTTGACCGACCGCGATATTCCGAAGGATGACCTGTTCTCTGCCGACGCACAGCTGTACGTCTCCGAAAAATGTCTGCACAGCGGCGTAGGCACGTCTTTATACAGCCTGATGCTGGACATCATGCACTATGCAAATTACCGCCGCGTTACAGCGCACATCAATCTGCCGAACGATGCCGCCGTGGCATTCCACAAAAAGATGGGTTTTCACGAGGTCTCCGAAACAGACGGTGTTCTTTTAATGGAGCGCGCCATTGAGCCGGAAGACCCGAACGCAAAGCGCTTCACGAAAGCCTACCTCATTTTAGCGCAGGACTACGAGGCCGCGCGTGAGCACGCCGCCACATTTGTTAAAGAAGGTACGGTGGTATAATGGGTCCCTACGAATACGAAGTGGCGAGCATCGACGGCGACTACGCCGTTTTGCGCCGAACGGACAATGACACGCACGATGAAATTCTGGTCGCTCGCGCGCTTTTGCCGGAGGAGATCGACATCGGCACCGCGCTGCACTACGAAATGTTCACCTATTCCATCATTTAACATTCAATTATTGGCAAAAATAGCCAAATATTTTTCCCGTTGATTTGGGTAAACCGTTCATTGAACTCGCGTTGCTTTCTTGGTACAATGATACTTGTAAACTAACACGCAGCGAAGAGGTTCTACAAACGCGGTTTACCCTTATTTTCTACGGAACGGTTTACCTTAATCTTTTTTTAGGAGTTGTTGTATCATGTCCAAACCGTCCGGTGCCATCGACATGACGCAGGGCAAACCGATCAACCTGATGCTTCGTTTTGCGCTGCCCATGATGATCGGCAGTATTTTCCAGTCGCTTTATTCCATGGTGGACTCCGCCGTGCTCGGCCGCTTCGTCGGCTCGCACGCGCTGGCCGCCATCGGTGCCACCACGTCCACAACGGGCCTCATCCTGCTGCTTGCAACCGGCGTGACGAGTGCCATTTCCATCGTGCTTTCGCAATACGTCGGCGCAAACGACACCGACCGCGTGCGCAAGGGCATCGTCGCCTCCGGGTGGATCACCCTTTTGCTCGGCGTGGTTCTGGGTCTCATCAGCGTTTTCGCCGCGCGGCCGCTCATGCAGCTTTTAAAAACGCCGGAAGACGTCATCGACATGTCCGTTTTATACATTCAGATCGTCTGCGGCTGCGGCATCGCACAGTTTGCGTATAACGCCGCGGCATCTATCCTGCGCGCACTCGGCGACAGCAAAACACCGCTGTATTTCCTCATTCTGTGCTCCATTTTGAATGTTATCCTCGACCTCATCAGCGTCATCGGTCTCAACATGGGCGTTGCGGGTGTCGCCGTTGCAACGGTCGGCTCGCAGGCCATCTCCGCCGCCATCTGCATCCTCGTCATGTTCCGCAAATACTCCGATCTGATGCCAAAGCGCCACACCCTGCGCCCGGATATGCCCGTCAGCCTTAAAATATTCGGCATGGGTGCGCAAATGGCTCTGCAAAGCCTGTTTCTTTCCGTCGGCATGATGGTCATTACGCGCGTCATCAACGGCTACGGCTCCAACGTCGTCGCGGCGTTCACCGTCGGCAGCAACGTGCAGAACCTCGCCGTGATGCTGTTCAGCAATTTCTCGTTCGGCTTTTCCGTCTATGTCGGGCAGAACTTCGGCGCGAAAAACGCAGAGCGCATCAAGCTTGGCGTGCGGCAAATCTTCCTTCTTGTCGGCGGTCTGAGCATTTTTGCCGGTGCGCTGACACTCATTTTTTCTGAGCTGCTCGTCTCGCTGTACGTCAAACCGAACGAGACCGAAGTTATCCAATATTCGCTCGAATTCATCCGCATTCAGGCGTGGTTCTTCCCGTTCCTCGGATGGATCTGGCTTTATAACAGCACCGTCAAGGGCATGGGCAAAATCAACATTTCCATGGTCTCCTCCGTTGTGGAGCTGTGCAGCAAGATCGGTCTCTCGTTGCTTCTGCCCATCTGGATCGGCACCACAGGTATTTGGTTTGCCGCGCCGATCGGCTACATTTTGGGCATCATCCCGCTGCTCATCTACTATTACAGCGGCCGCTGGAAAAAGCTGCTCACCGTCCCCGCCGCAGAACCCGCAAAGGCGTAAAATACAACAAAACGGCAAAAGTCCGAAGCACCTAAACCGTGTTTCGGACTTTTTATTCTATCTTAAAATTTCACCCCAGCATCACGTCCAAAAGCATCATTAGCGCAAAGCCCGTCACAATGCCCATTGTCGCCGCATACGGCTGCGCTTTCTGGTTGCGCTGACACTCGGGGATGAGCTCGTGCACCGCGACTAAGATCATCGCGCCCGCCGCAAAGGACAGCGCAAACGGCAAAACGGCTTCAATGTACACGGCAAGCAAAGCGCCCAAAACGCCCGCAATTGGCTCCACAAAGCCGGAAGCCTGCCCGATAAAAAAACTCTTCCTTCTGGAGCACCCCTCACGGCGCAAAGGCAGCGAGACCGCCGCGCCTTCGGGGAAATTCTGCAAACCGATGCCCACGGCCACCGTCACGGCACCCATCAGCGCTTCCGGCGTATAGCCGCCGTTTTTCAGCGCACCGAACGCCACGCCCACGGCGAGCCCCTCCGGGATATTGTGCAGCGTGATGGAAAGCACCAATAAAATGATGCGGTTCAGCCGTGCGTTTTTCTCGCCCTGCGCCAAAGCGGAGCGCCGCTGCGCGTAGGTCACGCATTTATCGGAGCCCCACATGAACAACGCACCGCAGAGAAACCCGAGTGTCGCCACCAAAAACGCAGGCATGCTTCCCGCCGCCTCCGCGCGCTCAATGGCCGGCTGCAAAAGTGACCAAAAGCTCGCCGCAACCATCACCCCGGCGGCGAAGCCGAGCATCAAATTGAGAATTTTGGGGTTCGGCGATTTAAACAGCACCACCGTGGCAGCACCAAGCGCCGTGACGAACCATGTCCCCAGCGTCGCCAACAAGGCATAAAATACAATATCATTCATTTTCAGCCCTCCTGATTTTATTATATGGAGAGGGAAAAAATGGGTGAAAAAAGCACGCGGTTTTTAAAACCGCGTGCTTGCCGTATTAAATTGATCGGATAATCTTCCACGCTTCCGTCAGCCGCTCCAAGCTCCACGCGGCGTTCGCGGGGCTGGTGCTCGGCAGAACCGTTTCCGGCAGGTCGATCTCTTTCGCCAGATATTTTTGATACAGCTTGTGCGCCATTTGACCGTTTGTACACACATGCGTGATGTTCGCTGTCGATAAAATCACGGAAAGATCATTCGGTGCGACGTTTTTGATGCTCGCGTCAGCCGAGCCCGTTACGTCGCACGAGGCAATGACGTCCCACAAGGCAACTTTATGCTTTAGCAAAAGCGCCTTCTTTTCGGGGACATCCCCCGGCACCGGCTCACCGAAAACCGCGCTCAAGACGCGCCAAAAGCGGTTTTGCGGGTGCCCGTAGAAAAACGCCGCTTTTCTCGACTGCACAGACGGAAACGAGCCCAAAACGAGCACGCGGCTATTTTCGTCGAACACCGGCGGAATTTCGTGCTGCACCATCAGTGTACCTTCTCGGCAAAATCCTTCTTGCGCTGTTCGTAAGCCGCCATGTTTTCCGCTTCAAACGCAAGCTTCACATCGCCCGCGCCCATCAGGTTCAAAATGTACTTTGTAAACGGCGGATTCAAAACCAAGATCGGCCCCACAAGGTATGTGCCGAAGAAGTTGTTTACGCGGATACCCTCGTATTTCGCCTTTATATTGAGCCCCACACCTTTGTTTTTCACGAACAAGCCGTGCGATTCATCCGGCGTGTAGGCCATCGTGAACTGCGTCTTAAAGCCCATGATGACATTGCCGTCAAATTCGCCCTCAAAGTCGCTGTTGTGGCGGTGCATCATATCGCGCTTTGCGTACAAACGATAAAGCCCAAGGCACTCTACGCGGCTGCCGTCCTCGTTTTCAATGTAATCGCCGAAGATTTCGAGCGCATTGCCCGTGAAAAGGAACACCGTGCCGTCGTCAATGGCTTTTTGGATTTTCTCCTTCAGCGGCATCAACTTGCGGATGACCTGCTCCTGCATACGCTCCGTCATGGGACCCATATACACAAGGTTCATTTTTTCTTCGGTAAAGCGCACATCGTCGCTGAATTGCGTGCGGATAAACTCCGCTTCCGGCAGCGTTTTTTCAAGGTAGACCATATTGTACGCGTCGCCGAACAGGTTGCAGAATTCCGGGAAAAGGACTTCTATTTTCATTTCGTCTCGCCCTCCTTCTCACGTTCGATCATCTTATCGCGAATGTCATTTGCCAAACGAATGGTGTATACGTCGTACAGAATAAAGACTGTGTCCGCTTCTTTCGAGACCGCCGCAGGCGTATCGCTTTCATCGCGCATGTGCACGATCTTCTCCGCCGGCACACCGGCCAGAAGCGTGCGCACATACGTATCGTGGTGGCGCGCACCGGCAATGACGACCTGCACGATGCTCGGGTCATTTAAAAACTCAAAATCGGTGTCGTAGAACCACGCGGTGTTCTCCACGGTGTGGCGCGCATCGAAGTAATCGTCGAGAAACATCACAACGGACTTTTTGCCCGGCGCGTTACGGATATTTTCAAACGCACGGGAGCACGCAATGGGGTTCTGCCCCTTTGCAAGGTGCAGAATGTACTTTCTGCCGTTCACTTCTTTTTCGGAGTAACGCGTCTCGCTGATGCCCATTTTCTCCATGGAATTGCGGATTTTTTCTTCGGAAAGGCCGAATTCACGCAGCGTCGCAATGGCGGCAAGGGCGTTATAAATATTGATGTTCGTACTGTTCAAAAGTGGGTATTCCGATTTTTTGCCGCCCACCGTCACGTTCATTTTCATGTCTTTCGTATCGATGTCCGTTGCAAGGTAGTCGATGTCCGGAGAGCGGTAGCCGCAGGCTTCGCAGTGCACACGGCCGATATGATGGTAACGCACAATGTCGTGCACAAGCGGGCCGTGGCATTTGGGGCAGGCAGGCACATCATTTACGATATTGTCGCATTCCTTTTTGTCCGTGTCAAGGCGGTCGATGCCGAAATATACGCGGTCGTTTTCGGGCTTAATGGAACTGCAAAGCGGGTCGTCGCCGTTCAAAACGAGCTTTGTGCCCTTTGGAATTTCCTTATTCAGAATGTCGAGGATAAACTCCGCGTGCGCGTTGCGCTTATAAGAATCACGGAAAATGTTCGTGCACAGCACAATGTCCGGCTGCATGTAGGGGTAAATGTTCGGCGCAGAGCGCTCATCGAGTTCAAACACCGCAAGGTCACACTTCGGCTTGCCGAAAAAGTGACTGTTCGCAATGAGCGTAGATGCCACGCCGGTCGCGACATTCGTGCCGGAGCGGTTGCACATGAACTCGATACCGTTATCCTCCAAAACATCCTCGATCATGTTCGAGACAGTCGTTTTGCCGTTCGTGCCCGTAATGCCGATGATCTTCTTCGGTTTCGGCATGCGCCCGATAAAATCCGGGCACAGAATAATAGCCCAAGAACCCGGCATGGACGTGCCCTTTCGCCCGATGAGCTTTAAAACCAGCGCCGTACCGCGGGCGAACATCAGCGCAAAATAAAAGCGTAAATTTCGTTTCATTTTCTTCATTCCTTAAATTTGAATTTTCCGTTTATCGATACGCATGATTATACTACTTTTAGACGTGAACTGCAAGATGAACTGCAAGATAACGCCGTTTTGAATTGTTTCGGCTCTGAAATTGCGAATATTTAGGAATTTTTCATAATCACGGATTGATTTTTCACAAAAAAGACTGTATGATAAAGAAAAGCAATCCATTAATTTAGGAGGAGTTCACCATGAAAACTTTACCCGTAGCGGTACAGGTTTATTCTGTCCGCGATGACGCTGAGCGCGATTTTAAGGGCACCATGCAGAAAATCAAGGACATGGGCTATGACGGCGTTGAGCTTGCAGGCCTTTATGGCATGAAGCCGGCGGAAGTCAAGGCGATTTTGGAAGAAGTGGGCCTCGTTCCGCTTTCCGCACACGTTCCGTTCCAGGAGCTCGAAGCCGACATCGAAGGCACGGTCGCACAGTACAAGGAGATCGGCATGCAGTACATTGCCATCCCGTATCTGATGGAAGAAGATCGTCCGGGCACCGAGAAGTTCCTCAAGAACATTGAGACCTTCAAGAAGATCGGCGAAGCCTGCAAGAAAGTCGGCATCACGCTGCTTTACCACAACCACGATTTTGAGTTTGTAAAGATGCCGAACGGTCAGTATGCACTCGATTATATCTATACCGAGATTCCCGCTGACCTGCTCCAGACCGAGCTTGATATCTGCTGGGTCAAGGTCGCCGGCGAAGAGCCGGTCGATTACATCAAGAAGTACGCCGGCCGCGCACCGGTCGTCCACCTCAAGGACTTCTACAAGGAAGGTAAGCCGGCCAACATGTACGAGCTCATCGGCATTGAGACCGAGAAGAAGGAAGAAACCGGCAAGTTCGAGTTCCGTCCGGTCGGCCACGGCATGCAGAACATTCCGCCGGTGCTCGATGCAGCACTGGAAGCCGGCTCCAAGTGGGTCGTTGTTGAGCAGGATCAGTCTTATGACACCCCCGCTCTCGAAGCCGTGAAGATGAGCCGCGATTACCTCAAGGGCCTCGGCTGGTAATTTTGCTTTAAGTAAGACATAAGAATACATATTTTCAAGGCGTACTTTCTCTCCGGAAGTGCGCCTTAATTATATTCGCCTGTCGGCGAATGCTATGGTCCTTCGGACAATAAAAAGAAAAACGGCTCCCGGCGCATGAAAGCACCGTGGAGCCGCGTATGTATAAGCGAGATATTATGCGTCCTTCTTTTCCTCTTCGTCTTCCGGCGGAAGCACGGATGCGCAGTGCGGGCATTTCGTCGCGCCGATCTTCACGTCATCCATCAGGCAGTACGGGCAGGCTTTCGTGGTAGGAGCCGTTTGTTTTCCCCTCAAAATTTCCGATATTGCTGCGGTTTCCGACAGTTTTTTCTTGCAGAAGTATTGTTGAAAACCGTGAAATATGCTATACTGTTTTATACTTTTCCGAGATATACATAGGACGCTCGATGGTTTAAGGAGATGCACGCATGGCATATAAGATCTGGCTTTTTCTGTGGTACTTTGTGCTTGCTTCCTTCTGCGGCTGGGTCGCAGAGGTGGGGTACATCGGCATGGTATACCGAAAATTCAAAAACCCCGGCATGCTGAACGGTCCGTACTGCCCGCAGTACGGCCTGATGATTGCGCTGCCGTGGGCGGCATTGACGGCGCTGCATTGGCAGACGTCGTTTGTTGCCACGCTGTTTTTCTGCCTGATTTCAAGCTTCCTTGTGGAATTTACGTTCGCGTGGCTGCTGCGCAAAACAACGCACATTCGCCTGCGTGATTACTCCAAATTCAAGTGGAATATCAAGGGCTACGTTTCCGTGCCCGTCGCCACCGTGCGCGGCGTGTGCTTCTCGTTCATTGTGGTGTTCATCGTGCCGGTACTCACGTCACTTCTGCACTATGTCAACCGCACCGTCGGCTGGGTCATCCTCTATGCCGTCCTCGGCATCATGCTGCTCGACATCATCATCACGTCCATCACCGTGCAGCGCTTGAATCACCAGTTTAAACGCTTATCCGAACTCGGAGACCGCGTGCGCGAGGCGCGAAACGCCCTCGGCAATGCCGTCACCGGCGGCGCCATCGGCGCAGCGGAGGCCATCGATGACCTCGACCTGCAAAAGAAGCTTCAGGAAGCACAGAAGACCGCCGACGAAAACTACACGGCACTCCTCAACAAGTCGAACTTCTTAAAGCGCCGCTTCATGAGCGCCTCGCCGGATATGACGAACGAGCAGTACGAAAAGGAATTAAAAGCGTACCGCATCACGACGGAAGAGCGCAAAAAGCGCTCCGCCGAACGCTGGAAGCGCAATCGCTATGAATATGAAGCTACATTCGAAAACCCGGAAGACCGCCCGTTCGCGTTCGGCATGAACTTCACAAAACTCTTCTGGATCTTCTTCATCGGCTGCCTTGCCGGTTTTGTGCTTGAAGAATGCTGGGCGTTCTTCATCGCGCACCAGATTGAGTTGCGTGTAGGCCTTGTGTACGGCCCATTCCAGCCCATTTACGGCGGCGGCGCAGCCATCATCACGCTGTGCCTGTATAAGCTCTACAAGCAGGACGACATCGTCATTTTTGTTGCCAGCGGCATCATCGGTGCGGCGTTCGAGTATCTGTGCAGTTGGGGACAGGAGATGCTGTTCGGCACCGTTTCGTGGGATTACAGCGGCACGCCGTTCAACATTGACGGCCGCACAAACTTGATGTTCGCGCTCATCTGGGGCACGCTCGGCCTTATCTGGATCAAAGAAATTTACCCCGCCATGTCGCGCATGATCGAAAAAATCCCGAAGCGCCCGGGCGCTATCCTCACCATTTTGCTCGTTGCGTTCATGCTGTTTGACGGGGTCATCTCCTGCGCCGCGCTGATCCGCGCCAACGAGCGCGCCGAGGGCATCCCCGCCACAAGCTCGTTCCAAATGTTCCTCGATAAGCACTTGGACGACGACTACCTCGCGCTCGTCTACCCGAACATGCAGAAGGTCAACGAAGACGGCACGAAAAGCGAACCGCTGAAAGACACGGTAAAGAACACGTAAACGCAATCTGCCATACTGCGGCAAAGAAATTTGAAGCGGTTTCATCACAAATTAAAAGGAACCCACCGTATCGCTTTCACGCATACGGTGGATTCCTTATTTTATCGTGCTATTTTCGATTCAGCGTACGCTTTCTACAAACGTTCTGAACGCCTTTCTGCCCTCTGCCGTGCATTTGTAGACGCCTGCGTTCTCCAGCACCTTTACAAACACCTTTCCCACTTCCTGCTGCAAGATGTGCTCGGCATTCGCTTCGTTCATTTCCGGGTGGTCGCGCTTCACCTGCGCTGCCCACTCCGCGTGCTTTGCGATGCTCTCCACGCTTGAAACGTCGCCGTTTTTCAGCATCACGTCTTTCAGGGTCTTCAGCTCGTCTTTCAGTCTGGACGGCAAAACCGCGAGGCCCATAACTTCAATGAGGCCGATGTTCTCTTTCTTGATGTGATGATATTCGTCGTGCGGGTGGTATACGCCGAGCGGATACTTTTCCGTCGTGATGTTGTTGCGCAGCGCAAGGTCGAGCTCGTATACGCCGTCCACACAGCGCGCAATCGGCGTGATGGTGTTGTGCGGCTCGCCGTCCGTCTCCGCAAAAATGAACGCGTCCTCGTCCGTGTAGCTTCTCCACGCTTTCAATACATGGTCGGCCGCGTCAATCAGGCGCTCCGGTTTTTTATGGCGCAAACGCAGAACGGAGACCGGCCAGTTCAATATGCCCGCTTCCACATCTTCAAAGCCGTGCAGCGTGCAGTGCTCCTCCATGTTCGCGCGCGCCATCGCGAACGTATAGTGACCGCCCTGATAGTGGTCGTGTGTCAAAATAGAACCGCCAACGATGGGCAAATCGGCATTAGAGCCGAGGAAATAGTGCGGAAACTGCTCCACAAAATCAAACAGCTTGCGGAACGTGCTCTTGTCAATCTGCATCGGCACATGCTCGCCGCAGAACACAATGCAGTGCTCATTGTAGTACACATACGGAGAATACTGCAAAAACCAGTCCGCATGGTTCACCGTGATCGGGATTGCGCGGTGGTTCTGTCTTGCCGGGTGGTTCATGCGGCCCGCATAACCGATATTCTCCTTACACAGCATACAGGCAGGATAACCGGAAGCCTTCTTTTTCTTTGCCGCAGCAATGGCCTTCGGATCTTTTTCCGGCTTTGAAAGGTTGATGGTAATATCAATCGCACCGAAACGCGGGTCGTTATACACCCACTTTAAATCGCGCGCCACACGGTCGCGGCGGATATAATTGCAGTCGCCGCAAAGCTTATAGAACCAGTCCGTCGCCTTTTCCGGGGATTCCTTGTAAAGTGCGCGAAATGTGCGGTTCACATCGGACGGGCGCGGTGTCAAAAGGCCCATCAGTTTCGTGTCAAATAAATCGCGGGACGTCGCACCGTCCTCGATGATGCCGCGCTTTACGGCTTCGTCGCAAAGGCCGTCCAGCAAAAGTGCCAGGTTTTCGCTCTGCTCCGCTTCCTCATCCGCGTAATCCTCTTCACAAAGCGCCTCCAATAAACGGTTGCGCGTGTAAATCGTGTCTTCCGCTTCGATGAGCCCCGTGCGCACGCCGTATTCGACAAGCGCCTTGATTTTTCCGAAAAGCATACTTTTTACCCCCGTATAGCTAAAAATTCAGAAGGAGAGCGTAAAAATCAGCGCATCCTCTCTTGGTTCTGTGTAAAAATTGCGGCGCACACCCGCTTCCGTAAAGCCGAGCGAACGGTACATCGCAATGGCCGGCAGGTTTGATGTCCGCACCTCCAGCGTGATGAAAACGCCGCCGTTTTCCCGCGCCTTTTCGATCAGCGCCGCCATGAGCGTTCTGCCCACACCATGGCCGCGAAACTCCGGGAACACCGCAATGTTGTCCACATAGCTTTCGCCGAGCACCGTGTGCATGCCGCCGTAGCCGAGCACCTCATCTTGCTGCATCGCCACCAAAAAGCACGCAGCAGGATTATCAATCTCCTCCGTCAGGCTTTTTTCGCTCCACGGTTCCGAAAAGCAAAGCTTTTCAAGCTCCGCAAGGCGCGAAACGTGCTCCGCCGTCATCGAAACAATCTGCATAAACGCTCCTTAAAAACCGAGATGCTGCTCAAACGTCTGCAATTCCTCGCAGATCTTGTCGCGGCACTTGCGGTAGGTATTTAGGTCCCCGCCGTAGGGATCGTCAATGTAATGCGGCACGTAAATTTTCTCCGCCGGCACACCCGCCTGCATCAAAATGTACGCGTGGGTTTTCGACATCGTGAAATAAACGTCCCACACATCGATTTCTTCCGGCGTAAAGCGGCGCGCAATGTGACCGCTGATGTCCACACCGATCTCCTTGCAGGCCAGCACCGCATTTTCGCTGGGGTGCTGCCCATCGAGCGCGGAAAGACCGGCGCTTTGGCACATGATGTTCTCAAAGCCGCGCTGCTCCATTTCGCGGCGGAAAATGCCCTCCGCCATTGGGCTTCTGCACGTGTTGCCGGTGCAGACAAACAAAATTTTCATCTTTGATTATAAACCTCGAATACTTCTATAATCGGTCGTATTTCGTCTTCCAAAATGAAAACGCTCCCGAACGACCGCTACCTATCATAGCACAGTTCGGGAGAGAATTCTACTAAGTATTCTTTAATTTTCAATGAATGACAACAAAACAACAACAATAAACAACATTGTGCCGCACAAAGCTGCTGAAAGGCGCACCCGCCTACTTCTTCCTGTAAACCAGAAAGTCAAATTTAATCTCGGTCTCGAGCACATCGAGCGCGCGCAGACGCTCTCCGCCCTCTACGTCCGTCTTCCAGTAGTACGGCGTCATGGAGAACAGCGCTTCAATGCTCTCCTGCCCGTTCACCGTGATAAACTTTTGCACACACGCACGGCCGAGGTATTCAAACCCGTCGTAGGCCGTGTCGTGCTCTTCGTTCTCATACGGCTCTTTGTATAAAACCTCTTTCATGCCGTACAGATGTCGCGCACCCGGCACCGCAAGGATCATTACGCCGCCCGGCTTTAGCACCCTAAAAAACTCCTCCGGCACAATAGGCGCAAAAACGTCCGTCAGCACATCTGCACTGTTTTCCGCACACGGCAAGTGAAATAAACTCGCCACCGCGAAATCGATGCCCTTATATTTGCCCGCAGCCGCTTTCACCGCGAATTTCGAGATGTCCACGCCGGAAACCGAACCGTTTTTCGCTTTGGCTTTTTCATATAAAGCCGAAGTGTAAAAGCCCTCGCCGCAGCCTGCGTCCAAAACAACGCCGTTCTCGGGCAGATATTTGTCCGTCAGCTCCGCCAGTTTGTCACGGAACGCATCGTAGTAGCCGCCGCTCAAAAACACGCGGCGCGCGTCCACCATCTGCTTTGTGTCGCCGGGAATCTTCGCGTGCATCTGCTTTACGGGCAGAAGATGCACATACCCCTGGCGCGCAATATCATAAGAATGTCCGTTTGCGCAGCGCAGCGCGCGGTCTTCTCTTTCCAACGCGCCGCCGCATGCGGGACAGCAAAATATCATCATAAACCCTTAGCCCTTCGCCTGATACCAGCTCTTACCGCTTCCGGCCTCTGCCAGCATCGGCACGCTCAGCTGCACCGCGTTTGCCATTTCTTCTTCCAGAATTTTCTTCACCGTGTCGCTTTCCGCTTCCGGGCACTCCACAATGAGTTCGTCATGCACTTGCAAAATCAGCTTTGCATCGAGCTTTTCGGCTTTCAAACGGTTGCGCACGTGCACCATCGCAATCTTGATGATGTCCGCCGCCGTGCCCTGAATCGGCATGTTGCGCGCCACACGTTCACCGAACGCACGCATGTTGAAATTGGAGCTTGCAAGCTCCGGCAGATAGCGTCTGCGGCCGAACAGCGTCTCCACATAGCCGTTTTTCTTCGCTTCCTCCACCACGCGTTCCATATAGTCTGCAACGCCCTTATAATTGCGCAGGTAATCGTGAATGTAGTCCTCGGCCTCGCGGCGGGAAACACCGATATCCTTTGAAAGCGAGAACGCGCCGATGCCGTACACAATGCCGAAGTTGACCGCTTTCGCGCGGCTGCGCATCTGCGGGGTCACAAGGTCTTCGGGCATATCGAACACACGCGCCGCCGTCATAGTGTGGATATCGCGCCCAAGTCGGAAATCCTCCTGCATCTGCGTGTCGTTTGCCACATGCGCCAATACGCGCAGTTCAATCTGCGAATAGTCGGCGTCCACAAGCACATTTCCCTCTTTTGCGATGAAGAACCGGCGGAATTCACGCCCAAGCGGCGTGCGCACCGGGATGTTCTGCAAATTCGGCTCAGTCGAGGAAATACGCCCCGTGCGCGTTTCAGTCTGGTTGAAGCTCGAGTGAATGCGCCCGTCCGCCGTGATGGCTTTCAGCAAGCCCTCGCAGTACGTGGAACGCAGCTTCGTCAGCGTGCGGTAGCGCAAAACCTTATCAACTGCCGGATGCACGCCGCGCAGACCCTCCAGCACATCTGCGTTTGTGGAGTATCCCTTTTTCGTCTTTTTGCCGTGCGGCAGTCCGAGCTTTACGAACAGCGCTTCGCCCAGCTGCACCGGGGAGTTGATGTTGAATTCGTACCCCACGTCTTCATAAATTTCTTTCTGCAGCGCGTCCACCTGCTCAGAAAGCACCTCGCCGTAGGTTTTTATGGCCTCGCGGTCAACAAGGAAGCCGCTTTCCTCCATCTCGCCCAAAACCAAAGCAAGCGGAATTTCAATGTTCTCCAATAATTCGTGCTGGCCGTTTTCGTCGATGCCCTTTTGCAGCGCCGCACAAACAGCAGGCAGCACAGCCGCCGCCTGCACGTTCGCGTCCTCATATGCGGGCACGGCAATGCCGTATTCCGCCGCCAAACGCAGCACACCGTAATCGGAGCCCGAGGGGTTCAAAAGATACGCCGCAAGCTCCGTGTCCATCACGGCATTTTCAAGGGAAACCCTCAAATGCAGCGCCGTGCGGTGCAGCTTTTTCAACGCAAACGTGTACTTTTTCGTCACCTTACTGCCGAGGAACGCCTTCAAAAACGCGTCGTCCGCATCCACGACCGCAATCGCCGGCTTGCCCGCGTCGAACTTACCGTTAAACACAAGCTGCTTTAATTCGTCGTTTTCAAACACCGGCACAAAGTACGCCGCCCCCTCGTCCTCACACTGGCCGAGCACCGCTGCGCCGTCTTTATAATTCTTCACGGGCAGCAAAGCCGTTTCTTCGGCCTGTGCGCTGTTCGCCGTCGGCGCCGCGCCGGGGGTCAGGTGCAGGCGTTCCATCAGCTTAAAGAGCTCCAGCCGCGTCATGAGCTGCGCCGCAGCTGCGGGGTCGCCCTCGCCGGGAATATAATGCGCAAGCTCCGTATCGATCGGCGCATTGCGGCGGATGGTGCCGAGGTCGTAGCTCAAAAACGCGTTGTCTTTGGAATTGATCAGCTTCGTTCTCATGCCGGACTTGATGTCCAGCTCATCTAAATTGTCGTAAATATACTGCAAAGAGCCGAACTTGCGGATCAGCTCGCCCGCACCCTTTTCGCCGATGCCCGCAACGCCCGGAATATTATCCGAGGTATCGCCCTGAATGGCCTTGATGTCGATGAGCTGCTTCGGTTCCACGCCGTACGTCTCTTTGATATACGCCTCATCACACAGCGTCACGGCAGACTGACCGAATTTCGTCGTTGCAAGGCGCACCGTCGTTTTCGGCGAGACAAGCTGCAGGCTGTCCCGGTCGCCGGTCGCAATCATGCACGTATTGTCCGTGTTTTCGCACGTTTCCGCAAACGTGCCGAGAATATCGTCTGCTTCCCAGCCCTCGCACGTCACGATTTTATAGCCGAGGTCGCCGAGCAGTTCCTTTAAGACCGGCATCTGCGCCGCAAGCTCCGGCGGCATGCCCTTGCGCTGCGCCTTATAACCCGCATAGGCCTTGTGGCGGAATGTCGGCGCTTTCATATCGAATGCGATGGCCACCGCGTCCGGCTCCGTTTCGTCCTTCACTTTTTCCAGAATGTTCAAAAAACCGACAATACCGTTTGTAAACTCGCCGCTTTTCGTTGTCAGCAGCTTAATGCCGTAAAACGCGCGGTTTAAAATGCTGTTGCCGTCCAGTACCAAAAGCTTCACGCTGATCTTCCTTTCCGTTACGGGTCAAAAGACACGTCTTTGTTTTCTATATACACTTTCTCGAGCAATTTATCGAGGTCGCTGAGCGTTTCCAGCTCGCCCGCCATGCGCCGGAATTCCGCCGCACCGCGCAGACCGTGCATGTACCACGCCACATGCTTTCTCGCTTCGCGCATGCCGCGCCCTTCTCCCTTTGCGGCGCACAGCGCATCTATATGCTTTTTAATGACCACAATGCGCTCCGCAAGCGTCGGCGGCGGCATAATACGCAGACCGCTGCTGAAATAGCCGTTGATCTCCCTGAAGATCCATGGATTGCCGAGCGCCCCGCGCCCGATCATCACCATGTCGCACCCGGTTTCGCTCATCATACGCACGGCGTCCTGCACGCATTTTACGTCGCCGTTGCCGATGACGGGCACCTTCACGGCTTCCTTCACCTGACGGATAATATCCCAGTCCGCCGGCGGCTCATACATCTGTGTGCGCGTTCTGCCGTGCACGCAAATGGCGTCCACGCCCGCGTCTTCGCAATATTTTGCAACCTCCACCGCGTTCACGCTGTTTTCGTCCCAGCCCTTACGAATTTTCACCGTCACGGGCAGGTCGACCGCATTTTTCACGGCACGGACAATGTCCCCACACAGCGGCGGCTTTTTCATTAGGGCGCTGCCGCAGTTATTGCCCGCAATTTTCGGCACGGGGCAACCCATATTGATATCAATAACATCCGGCCCGGCCGCTGCGGCGCGCTTTGCGGCAGATGCAAAGATGAGCGGGTCGTCGCCGAACATCTGGATCGCGACGGGGTGTTCCTTTTCGCCGAGCGTGATAAGCTCCTGCGTTTTTTTATAGTTATACTGCAGCGCTCTCGTCGAGACCATTTCCGTCACACAGTACGCTGCGCCGAACGAGCAGCAAAGCTCGCGAAACGGCCGATCGGTCGCGCCCGCCATCGGCGCCAAAGACGCGCCCTTTGCCAGAGTAAATCGTCCCAACTGCATAGATCAACCAACTTTTTTGTATTTGGAA